>Ga0265297_10000104_pt1 | contig 289811 bp, 422 predicted proteins | sample Munlanlwell13791_FD_192502 | JGI IMG/M metagenome (GOLD analysis project Ga0265297, IMG submission 192502) | Leachate microbial communities from a municipal landfill in Southern Ontario, Canada - Leachate well 137-91 | ecosystem: Engineered > Solid waste > Landfill > Unclassified | place...
AGATACCCAACCTCTATCAGTAGACATACCCGCGATATCTACTGGATGACGGGATATACATACTAATAAGTTTTTATTATTAATACCAGTCCTTGTTGAGTCATTATCAAATTTCTTCTTTAACTCATTATCACCTAGTTTAGCTAATATTTTGCCTATATTGGTTTGGTTTTTATTATCTTTACTAGCTAAACCCTTACTATAATCAGTTATAGTATAACCAATATCTTGTAACGCATTTGTTATTTCTTTTGGGGGTTGCACTACTTCCTTTGTAGTTTGTCCTTGTAATGGGAGATATATACGATAATTATTATGTTGCCATGGTTGTTTATATTCATTAAACAAATCAGCATATCTATCTCTATTAAATTTAGCAGTATACGTCTTAGCATTCTTCAATGTTAATGCTTCATCTAGTAATGTTAATATGTTTACCATTATATTAGTTCCTAATAATTAAAAAAATCAACGGTTGATATAGTATTAGATAGTGTTTTTATATCAATACGATTAGTCTTGATTTTAACCTTGTACAAACGTTTATTCTCTTCTTCCATAGTTTGTAACGTTGGTAAGATAGATTCCTTTGTACCGGGTGTTAAATACGCTATTTCGATACATGGTATGTATCCAATAACAGACGAAGTATCACTAATGGTTTGCAGACAAGTCATCCATAACGGTAACTTCTCATCCCCATCAGTACCAATGGTTAATAACCGATTTCTTAATGATGTAATTGTGGCTGGTTTGAACGTTGTATTGTTATTCATAACTACGCTATTACTTGTGACCGAACTAGGGTCTATAATTTTCCTATAAATTACATCGTATATAATCGTTCCATCACTATCGCGTGCGACAGCACCATCTAATCCACCTACATAGAATGTCAAATCCTCATTTGCTAATAGGGTAGATTTAATAATTGAACTATCTGTATATCGTAAATTATTAACTAATTTAATAGTAGGATATTGTTTAATACCAAAATTGCTATCTGCACTTCTATATATAGAAGCAATTGAAGTTTCACTAATATCACATAACATATTATTCCATTCCTTATAGAATCTACGTGATATAGGGATTGATACTGTTATATAATCAGTAGTACATAATGAAATTACAGTTAGCGTGAATGTTCTTTCATCAGTCATAACGCCATTATCAGCTTGTATCGTAAAGGTATATGTATTGGGTGTTTGTAGTAGAACGGTGCCAATAATAGTACCATCACTCGTATTAAATTTTAAACCATTCGGCAATGACCCCGACTTGAACGTATATAATATCGTTCCTTGATTTGAAGTAGCGATTATACTTAATGTACTTATATCACCCGTCCCAATAGTACCCAAATTAGAATCAGTCGTCCACGAAATAGAACTATCAACATTAACATTAGTTGATATTGTAAATGTCCTCGTAATTGAATAAGTATTGGAAATAGCCCTTACTGTAAATGTATAAACCGTTGTTAAGGTAGTGGTCACTTGACCTGTTATATTACCATCCATCTCAAATGATAATCCTGGTGGTAAAGTACCACTAATCATACTATATGTTATATCATACCCATTTGTACTATATGCCTTAATCTTATAATCGGAACTATTATATTGATTTAAGTTTCCAAGACTACCCGAACTAGTTATCCATACAGGTGCAGTATTACCATCATATACTGTAACAATTAAACTAAACTCTCTATCTATAATAGAATCATTTGATGTACATCTAATTGTAAATGTAAAAGTAGTGTTGGTTGATAGATTATCCAATGTACCATATAATCTACCAATTGAAGATAATGATAATCCTGTTGGGAGTGTACCACTAATTTTCATAAATGTCGAAGTTGATGAACTATTAGAAACTAAGAATTGATATTCATATTCTGATAACGATGTCACAGTACCTAAATTAGTTGGGTCTATCCATGACAATGGTAACGTTGTTACTTTTATTGAGTATTCTCTTTCTGAAAATCCTAAATTATTAGTTAATCTTAATGTGAAATAATATGTTGTGTCTAAATCTATATCACTAGTAGTACCGGTTATACGAACAATATTAGTTGAAAATAAACTAACTGATAATCCTGGTGGTAACTGTCCTGATGAAACAGTCAAGGTTGTGACGTTGTCCGCTTGAATACTAACTTCAATAGTTGAAATTTGAGTATTCTCGGATTCGGTTAATAAACAACCTCTATCTGTTATGAACGATGGTATCATATTATATCCTTAACTTAATTTGTTTATATTTACAGTTTTAAACGTTGACAATAAATTTTAAATATGTTATGTTTAAGTTATAACAATTAAACAATGGAGATTAATATGTCAACAACTAGTAAAATGTCAATAGAACAAATTATCGACCAAATGAAGATGTTAATTGATAACGCCGAAGATATTATTAATGAACTTAAATCAGAAATTGAACAGAAAGACAATGAGATTGAACAAAAAGACAATGAGATTGAACAACTTAAAGACAAAATAGACTCTCTTGCCTTTTAATAGTAGTACTAATTGCCTTATTAACAACATTTTATGTCTTTACTATTATAGTAACATAATATATAAGTTAATGGTTGTTAATAATGAGGAATATTAGTATGAGTCATATTACTTCAAGTTCATGTGATGATGATTGTATAGAAAACTCTAAAGAACTAACATATGATGATTTAATTCATAAGTTAAAAGATGAATTTGAACTTCGAGAGCAGCAGATTCGTGCATTAGAAAACGAAGTTGCTAACCTAAAAACTATTATAAAGGAATATATGTTATGAAGAATTCAAAATATCTTACCATTGCTACGATTGTTCTATTATTAACAGGATGTGGAGCATATAGTAAAGCAGTTGCATATCTCACAGATTATAGTAGATATTGTATTAATGGCGTTTCATATATTCAATTCACATCAGGTGCGACAGTAGAATATACTAAAGAAGGTAAAATTAAAACTTGTGATTAGTTATTAAGAATGGAATTTACGCCTAATCTTAACTCCTTTAGGACGTGATAATTTGACTTTGTTATTATGACAATGTAAATCACTACCTATATAAGTAGCACAACCCTCTAAACTTGTTAATTGGTTATAACTACAATCTAAATCACCACCTATATATGTAGCACAACCATCTAAACTTGTTAATTGGTTATTGTTACAGTAAAAATTACCACCTATATAAGTAGCACAATATTTTAAACTTGTTAAGTGGTTATTATAACAACCAAGACTACCCCCTATATAAGTAGGACATCCTTTTAAACTGGTTAAGTGGTTATTATAACAACCAAGACTACCACTTATACTAGTAGGACAACCCGTTAAATTTGTTAATTGGTTATCGTTACACCATAAATCACCACCTACTTTGGTGGGACAACCTTCTAAACTTGTTAATTGATTATTACCACAATCAAATATACCGCCTATGCTTTTGAAATGAGGTAACTTGGTTAATCCCATATCGTATAAATCTACATCTCCTTTAACAACAATATCTTTCATCTCGTATAATTGTTTGAGTGTATATATTTTGTTATCTAAACTAACCAGGCCTATATTTCTAATATCTTTAACTTTTTTAAAGTTATTCAAGTTAATAAAAGTTGAAATATACTCTCTATATTTCTCAACAACTGGTTGATTTTGCTTACCTTTTATCTGTTCTAATATATTATCAGTTACTTCCATAGTAGCATGGGGTTCGTTTTTAGTATCACGTAATGAGTAAATTATAGTTTTACCACTAGTAACTTTAGTATCATAAGTCCCTTTACCAACACAATGTCCCATGTGTTCTGACTCGTAATCAAGTGCAGTAGGAGTAAGCAATTGTAATATCTTATAACCATCACTATATGTATGTATTAATTTAGTACCAGCTACGCCATCTTGTGTATTTGTTACTTTTTGTTTATTAAACCAAGTTTCTGCTGTTTGATACGCCATATCAATATTTTTAATATTATTAAATGTGGCTGGGTTGGGATTACTAGCTGTTAGCCAGTCCCTTATATGTGTTAATTGATTGGTTAAGTCGTCATTTGGTTTAAACTTACGTAATGTATCTTGTTCTTTGTCTTTAATATCCCATTCATTGGTTAATTGAGTAGTTATTTTAGACATATATTTTGTATTATTAGATATTTCTTTATAAAACAGTTTATACATATATGGATTGGTTATATATTGCTTCAAGTAATCACCTAAAGCAGTATCATTATAGACTCTATATTCGTTCAATAACTTTAAGATGTTTACCATACTAATCTCGTTGCTTAGATTGAATAATCGTTAAATGTACTGATTGTTTATCAGTATTTGTTTGTTGGTTTTCACCACATGAATAAGTAACGATTGGTTTTTCATTCATAAAGTTCTCAAACATAGTAGATTTCATCACCATTACTCCTTAACAGTATTCATATAATTACTACTCTTCTTACCATATATCTGTTTCAACTTACTAGGTTTATTAGTACGTCTAATAGGTTTAGAAAATAAAGGGGTAATAACGGTTGCTATATCACCACTTGACGTACTATCACAACTAGCATCTTCATTTAAGTTATTTGAATTATTAAAATTACCGTTGTTAAATATAGACTTAACTTGATTAGCTCGTTGATTTACAAACCCAGTAATAGTACCATCACGTTCACTAAGTAATGCACCATCATAACCATCTCTACCCATTTCATCCAATGTTAATGAATCGTATGTATTCCAATCGGCTGGGTTGTCAATCTTTACATATAATTGCATTACATTACCTGACGAACTAGCACCTGTAATACCCTTATTTATGGCTGAATAGTCAGTTGTAAACCAAAATTGATTATTACTTATGTTTAAATCTAATTCATTAAATGATGCACTAGTTCCGTGATATACGACTAATGGCTTACCCTGTCCATCAACAACCCTACTATTCCCGAACCACTTCCAAAAGTTTTCTATCTTTTCTTTTGTATTGGCAATTAGATTACCCGTACTATTAGTTATTGAACGTTTAACCCCATCTACGATAATACTATTAGATTGAGTAGTTGATTCTTTCATACCCAATAACTTCATTCTATCGTGTGCTTGTTGATTTAAATGACGTTCCCCTGCAATACTACCGTACTTATCCACCATATTCTTTTCAGGATTCTTAACACCTCGCCATAATAAATCATTCGATTTAGCAATACCATCTAGTATTGGATATAAATCACTACGTCTAATCCTTATATTAAAGGCTTGCATTAAACGTGTCATTGTTGACTTTTTTGCATCAACTGGTAAATCACGCCAATCACTAACTAACTTTCGGATAGATTTATAATTTGAATTATCAATACATAACATACTTTCTAATTGTAATAGGAAACGTCTATCCCAATTTGTATTATATTGATTCTTTGAAACGTCACGGAAGTATGTTCTTATTATATAAGGGTCTAATTTAATCCGGCGTTTTAATAGTTCATTTGACTTCTTGTCTTTTAATGTTTGCCAATAATGTTCTTTACCATCCAATATATTCAATAAATTATATAAATCACAATTTGAATATCTAAATTGTGACCAATCGGTAATTCGTACAATGTCCCAAGCATACGCAATAGCCAATGACTGAGTAGTTGGTTCACTACGTATAATAACTAATGCTAGTGTATGCAAGAATATAAAATCCGCAATATCACGCAGATTGAATGTTGTTGCTATATTTGGATTGTATAATAATTTACCCATAAAAATACTACCAGTTTTGTTTAACTGGTAGTATTTATTGTTTAGTGGATTATTCATCATAGAACATATCATTAACTTTTAATAAACGTTCTAGTTGTTCCGCAGATGCGGGATATGCACGTCCCGTAGAATCCTCAATAATCCAAGGAGTTTTACGTTTCTTTGTATCATAACCAATAATTTTACAAGCGTGACGACCAAAAGTGAATGTGGTATTGATATTCTTAGCAGCACCGCCATTCGGATATTGTTTGACTAATTGTCTAAATGCCGCCCGTTGAATTGGGAAGGTTTCCGAACTTACGTCTGTAACTTCAAGTTTTCCGTGACATTGAATATCGCCATACGTGACATTACCCCATTTAATTGTAACATTAAATTCTTCTTCAACTGATTCCAATGCGGTTGCGATTGCTTTACGTAAGTCCTGTATTTTATTAACGTCCATTGTCTTTACTCCTTATTATGTGGTGTATAAGTTTAGTATAACATAATATATAACATTGTCAATAGAAAATATTATAAACTTTACAAATTTATATTAGCAGATTGAATGTCGTTGCTATATTTGGATTGTATAATAACTTACTCATAAAAATACTACCATTTTTGTTTAACTGGTAGTATTTTGTAATCACTATTGTCTTTTACGAATATAAAATATACAATATTATAATTATAATCGCATTTTATGAATCACGTCCCTTAATATAATCAATCAGTATAGACAATAATTGGTTTAATTCATTAATAGTATATGAGTCAGTAGATTCTGTATACAAAGTTGACTTGAATTGTACCGTCCCATCTTCCAGTCCTATCGTTTCCCACGTACCATTACCTAGTAATATACATAGTAACCATACGCCACTACCATTATCCAATACTTTAGCTATATCACCCATTGTAGCCGTTATACAAGCAGCTCGTTTAGCAATAGTATCAAATGTATACGTCAATGGTGTTGTGGAAGTATATCCATCTTTATACCAATCAACAATATCATAATAATCTGACATTCTATACGATTGTTTATCAGTAGTTGTCCATGTAGTATTACCTGCATACGTATATAATACCCACTTACCATTAAACGTAGAATCGGTTTCTACTAATACAGTTGTACCAATCACAATAGTGGTAGTATCAAGTAATTTATCACGTGTTGTAATCGTTGAAGTCTTAATATCATAAGTTGGATATACTTCACCCGCTAAAAATACAGAATCCCAATATACATCGTTTTCAACAACATTTTCGATTAACAAGATATCGTTTAATGTTTTTACAAATATCTTTCGAGCCATATACATATCTTTAAACATGGATTGACGTGGTCTAATAGAAATACCGTATCTGTAATCAGTATTTAATGTAGTATCCGGTACAACGGCATTCAGTTTATCATATCCCAATAAACTATCTTTCATCTTATCCCATATAGTATCATTAACATCGTCATTACCATCATTCTTAATTAATACCCATTGTTTATGAATAGGTTTATCAATATCAGTTGTAGTAATTCTATTAATTTGAATTGTCATTTCTGTATTAAGGAATGAATAGAAGTTACCCACTGTATAATAATTATCATAACCATCACTTGATAATGGTGCAAACCAAGGTAAACCAGTTTTATGTGGTGACGTAATAATCTGTGCTACATTAGAAGCTGTTATTTTTCTAAATGTTTTATTAGGTAATGTAATTGAGTTTATCACCCAAAAATAGTAATACGTTGTTGTAATCCCATATTCATTAACGGATGATTGTTCTACATAGGAAGGATTATCGGCATTCAAAACCGTACCACTAACACTAGAATTATTAGTCACATACTTATCCCATGCGTAAGGTGAGACTGGTGATTTAGTCCATTCATAAATATCAATAGTAGACCCTTCTACTAGTTTACCCCAGAATTTACGACGATAACCAATATCACTTTGTTCATAATCATAATACTTAACTGTTGATAAATCCCACCATAATCTACCTACTTGTTCTTCACCCCAAGTTTCAATATCAGTAATAGATGTATATTTGGCAGGGTCAGTTTCTAGTTTATAATATAACTCAACATCTGCACTTCCTGGTATCAATCTCTTAATTGGGTCAAATATCTGTAATACAGTATGTGCAATATTATCACTATACGCATATACGGATTCAATCAATCTAACATCTAACTTAGGTTGTTCAACTCGTATTAAATCCCATAATGAACTAGTCCATTTAAAGACTGACCATCTATGTTCCCCTGTTTTAACACCAGACGATACATTATTTGTATCACTATACGTTAAAGTCTTTAAATCCGTTCTATCTACATAACAATAGTCATTAACATCATTAAGTGTTGTAGTAGGGATAGTCTTAAATCTTCTATTAAATAATGATACTCCTGTTGGACGATTATCATCAGTATATGTAATATCAGCATCGATTACATTGGATATCTTAATACTAGTGGTATCGACAATTTCAAGTATCTTATTAATACCTTTAAGGTTTGGTGATGTACTAGAAGAATCTATTAAATAAAATCTATCATTAACCGTAAAGTTATGAACTGTTGCGAATGTAATTGTAGTATAGGTATCATAATGGGACATCGAAGTTATAGATGGTAATGATTTAACTTTATAAAATCCCCATTCATTAGTATCAAAAGTTACCCATATTTGATTTCCAATATTATCCAAAGTCAATGTATAATCATCTAATGTCTTAGTTATAAGAGTTGGTTCATTATACAATACGGGACCGGCAGAAGGGTAATCATTTATGTTTGAATCTAAACTTCTAAATGTGAAGTTATCATTCATTGTCTTCTTTAACCACTTATCACTATCTTTCCCAATAGTAATAATATAATCCTTATCGTCTAATGTCGTTTCACTATTATATTGAACCACTAATGGGTCGGTAGTTATATCACCTTCCCCTATTAAGAACTCGGTAGTGGTATATAAATCTATTGAACCATACTTACCTAATAGGAAAGCCCATTCTTCTGAGATTGTTATATCAGTATCCTGTTTATAAACATTCGAACGAGTTATCTTATTATAAACTTGATTAGTACCTTTTGTTTTTAATACACCTTTATAAAAATCAAATTGGTTCTTCATACCACCTAGTAGGTTCTTATAACCACCAGTTGGTTGGAATCCAATTATCTTTTTAGCATATTCATCTAACTTCGAGTTTAAACCAACCGAGTAGTTATCATAATACTTGATGAAATCAGTAGCCATCTTTTCGGGGTTAGATAATAACCCACTTCTTCTAACTATATAACCAGGAGCAAATAAAGTTCCGTCCCAACCACTCACTCGTTCTGCTATATACTTCAATCGTTTGATACGTGCGTTATATTTTGGTATATATAAAACATCACCGAACTTAGTTGTATTTTGGAATAAGACATAATGTTCCATCTCAATACGTTTAAATCTAATAAACGCTAACGGTACACTTGTATCGTTGTCTACCACTATCGAAGAACCAATACGATTAACTGTTATGGCATCATTCGTTAGTGGTGTTCCTTCCAAGTCGTATATAGACCATCCACCGTTTATATATTGTGGTACTCCATCAATCATACCAAAATCACTAATAAATGATACTTGATTATATGCTGCAGAAAGGAATAATTTATCTCCTTCATTAAGAGTACCATCTGCCCATAATAAGAAATTCTTAGCTAAACGTTCCCAATCATACGCTACATTATTATCATCAACATAATCAAAAGTGAACCCTTGTTGTTTAAGATATGAACTATATCCTATAATAAACTCAAACAACGATGCTACACTTGAGAATCCATACCCATATTCATAAGACTTCGTCTTATTAGTATAGGAAGTATACATTGTTAGATTAAACTTACCAATAACGACATTAGTAGATAATTTAGCCTTGTTAGGTAATAGTACATTAAAATAACGATTGGTTGGGTCGTAACCTGTTACTCTATAATAAGTCCCGTCCCACTCAATAATAATGGCAGAATATGATGGTTCATTCCTACTAGGAGATATATTTAAATCTACATTAAAATCGTTCGATTCTAATTCACCAAATACTTCAGACTTAAAGGATAATTTATCCGTATTAATATATGACCCGGATAGATAACCTAATGAGGTAGATGCTTCTCTCAAGTAGTTACCGAAGTTATCACTTATATCTAAATTTTCCTTATTAAGATTATCAGATAACCATTGTTGATAACCATAATTCAATGTACCGTTTTCATTATGTACGACGATATCCTCAGTTGTTATTGGATTATATAAATCATCAACATATTGCATATATGTTGTATTTTGAAATAGATACTGTTGTGTAGTTGTGTTCCAATTAACATCACACCATTTAGCTGGTTTAGCTAAGTATAATGATAATTGTTCCATATAACCAAAATCACTTGACGTTCTCCATAACCATTCTAATGGGGATACATCACCAATCTTCCAATTAGATTTGGCATCAATAATATTAGGTTCATCAGTAGTTATACCACTTTGATTTGGCAATAATAAATTACCAACGTCGTCAACTGGTATACATGACAATAACCCATTACGTTTGAAGCAATCGTATGTACCTTTAAAATCACCATCAGCGATATAACCGTTAGCTAAATCTTTCCATAGTGTACTATTTTGATTAGTATATGGTGATTTACCATACTTATCTTCCCACCAATCCGGTTTAATTGTAAAACCTAACATTTCCCATGGGTTAGTATGTGGTCTTTCTGTATCATAATACCACAATAATATACCACGTATATGTCCTGGTAATGGTTCACCATCTTTATCATATATGGATGACCAATTCCAAGTTGATTTATTTCCTTCTATATAAGTAGTATTCTTAGTAATATCGTACTTATTATTAAATAACCATTCGTTTAATGGTCTACTAATTAACGTATTCCATTCACTCCTACTATATTCAGTAGTTCTAAACTTACCCGGAATAACATCGTACTTATTAAATAATGGCCTTATTGTTAAAAATTTACTATTGATAGAATCATAAATTCTATTTTCGAACTCTAACAATGCATTATCTCTAAAATTACCATACAAATCTACAATTGAGCCGTCGTGACATCTTAATCTATCAACTGGAGTAACTAATGAAGTATCATTAAATATTTCTGGTTTATACGCCGATGATAGTCCTAAAAATGCAGATGTAGCAGGTATAAATGATAACGTCTTAATCATACCCGAATTATAGAATGGGAATGAACTATCCTTACCAACATTTATTGTTTGTAAGATTGTATCAACGATTGTTGAGGTTGTAGAGGTTGATGTATATTCGCTATTATTAGCCATTGTATTAATTAGTGTTCTAAACTTAGTATAATAGGAATTATATGAATTAGCTACAAAGTTCATAACTTGTCTCATATTAAGATATGAGAGTGACGAAGTTGTCATTAACTTTATCATCGAACCATCAGTCTTAACTATTTCAGAACCTAATGCAGTGTTTCTAATAGTGGAATTATAATTGTTTATACCATGTCCTTTACCTACAATACCACTTTGACGTTCAATAATAGAAATAAAATGTTCTATTAACTCATCCATAGCAATAGTGGTTATATTCTCATTCTTGATATTGGACTGTAAGTTAATAGGAATTTCATAATAACTATTATCGGACAATGCAACATTAGTATTACGGTTATATACTTTGGTCTGTAATATATCACCATCAGTAAAATTATAAGAATCTGATATTCTAAGTATAGTAGCATCGATTGAGTAATCTGTATTCTCAACCAATACCTTATTATTAATCGTCACATATAATGTTGGACCATTACTAATATCTGTTTGTGGTTTAACATCTAATGTATAAGTTCTAACATATTCCTCACTATTTGATGTGGGTTGTTTATACATATCCCATCGACTTATAATATCCTGTCTAGTACCTTTTGAATTATAATTCCAATCAGTACCATATTCTTTAGTTTCAAAGTTATAATACAATCTAATACCATCAGTATTGTCAGTAGTTAGATTATTATTGAATACATAGGACGAGTATGAATTCTTATATAATTTTACACCCGTCTCACTATCAGTAGCAGATGTATTCTTTACATCATAAGAAAATAACTTACAACCAGTAAAGGTTGAAGATGGATAAACACCCGTATCATTGAATGACGTTAAAGTATGGTCATATAAATTAAACAATGGATATTGATTTTTAGTAGTCTTGTTCTGTGCTTCATGCCATGTGTAGTTTAAATAATAGAAAGTCTTACCTCCGTAGACAGTACCTTTACGAACTCTCACTACTTCATAATCTGTACCTCTACTAATACCATTAAATCCATCAGTCTCATACTTTAATACAAACTTACCATTAACTTTGACTGCTTTCTGTATAGTATCTTGTTCTGAGGTATTTGGACCAAGGAATAATATACGCATACCATCTTCTAAGGGTATTCCATCAACTACAACGTTCTCTTGTCCTACAATTTCATCTAATGATGCAATACGATAATAAACAACATCCACAGCCTTACGACCTATATAACCACTATTATAAAGATATAATCCACTATTATATTGAATGATTGGTCTCTTAGCTTGATATGCCGTTGTATTGAGTGAATTAGTAACACCCTTTAATTGATTAACATGGAACCATCTATTATTAAACGACCATTGATTCAAATCACTTGAACCTCTTTCCATAACAAAATAATCTTTTACATTATCACTAGACGATGCCCATTCACTATCATCTATTAATTTAATACTTTTACCAACATTCTCTACTATATATGGTATATTATTATATTCAGTATTAGCATCATTAGTTAGTACGATTTTCATACCAGATTGTAGAACTGTTGTTCCTAATGTAGCATTTGTATTACCAATAACATCCGTTACAACATTAGTCGATGTTGATATTGTTATTGGGACTGGACCATTTGGACACCAGTAATAATTTGAATAGTTTATTATCATATCTACATTAATAGGTGGACACCAACTCCATGCATTAGATGAAAATAATCTTGCGTGATTATTAGTTAATGACCCTTGGTTTCTTAATATATCAATTAAGTCTTGATAAAATAAATGTGTTTGTACTTCATTTTGATTATTACGTGAAACCATTATTGGTTCTAATTGATAGTGTTGTCGACTAGAAGTCTTTTCTTGTACATAAACATCACTAGTAACAATATTCTTACTTAGATGGCCGATGTAACCATTAACTTCTTCTTCTTGAGAAGGTTGATACATTGGGTTAATTACAGCATCAAATACTTTTTCGATGTCTTCATTCGTAGATAACCATTCAGGCAGGATATCTTTAATATCCCGCTTTTCAATTGATTTCTTATCAGTTATTACATTTTTTGCTGCAAACGGATTAGACATAATTAACTCCTGAACATTCCTTACTATTTATTATTATAAATAATATAAATTATAATAGGGATTTCTACAATGGCAGAAAAACAAGTTGCATTAGTTCAAGTTCGAAGTGGATTATCTTCCCAATTACCAGACTCATTAGAAGAATTTGAGTTTGGTACTACTACCGATAATGGTGGACTATATATTGGTACTTCTATTAATGATACAACATACGTACCTCGTATTCGTTCTCAAAACAATATATATCCCTATAATAACGTTGAAGTTTTAACTGAAAGAAGTGATAACTTAAATATAATCAAACATAATTATATTGGTTATGAAAGTTCACCTATTGTCTATCCAACCATTGTTAATGGGTTAGCCACTGTAACTACATTAACTACTAGTTCTACTATATCTATTAACGGCATTAATGTCACATTAACTAATAATGGACTAACACTAGATGACACGGTATCTGCTATTAATAATACAAACATACCAAACATTATAGCACATAACAATAATGGATTATTTTGCCTTGTTAATTTAACAGGTAGTTCTATCACGTTATCAAATGTACTTAATGATCCATTACAAAGATTACAATTAACATATAGCAGTACAGATACAACAATAACATATCCATCTAGTTCATTATACGAACGCACATTACAATCCGTATTAGATGATACAATTAATGCTAAAGCATTTAATGTACTACCTACTACTCAGGATAATAGTTTATACTTCAATGGCTTATTTTCTGCCTTATACTTATCGTATTCTAAATTAGAAAACTATCGTATTACATATCTCAATAGTGGCAAATACTATATTAACACTAGGGCGATTAACTTACCACCCTATTGTAAATTAAAAGGTGAAGGTTCAGATAGGACTATAATTTACAGTACATCTAGTTCTAACATCGTATCATTAATGGATGGTAGAGGAGTATTAGATACTCAACTAGAATATGGTACACAAGCAGCAACGCAACCATCTAATATTGTTATTTCAGATATAACATTCCAACATAGTTTAGATTACAATGCATTAAATTTATATGGTGGGAAAGATATAACATTCGAACGGTGTAAGTTTATTTCTGGTGGTAATAGTAACTCTATATTAGCACATATCAAGCAATTAGGGTATAATGACATTAGTAACATTAAGTTCATTGATTGTGAATTTGATACAAGTAATTATGGTATATACATCAATACCCCATGTTCATCAATTAGTGTTATTAGATGCTCATTCAAAAACATATACAATCAAGCAATTTACATAAATGGGACTAGTACAACCAATAGTGATAACATATTAGTTAAAGATTGTTATTTTAAAGATTGTGCAATTAATACTAATAACTGTATATATTTTGGTTCACACGTAACCAATAGTAATATCACAGGTTGTAAATTCGCCAATCTAAACACTGTACAGCCTGTTGTTAATTATTCTAATACAAGTAACTATGACAATGTAGTATCCGTTGTAGCACCTGTAAATGAAACTACAATCGTATGTTCTACATTATGTGAAGATTGTTATACCTTATTTGATTATGTATTATTGAATGGTGAAGAAACAAGAACTGGTAAATTATCATTCTATGTTGATTCGAGTCTTGCAACCAATTCAACCATAGTCTTTAGTGATAGTTGTATTGGTAATTACTCTTCATCATTTATTATGAGAAAAACAAATGATGGAGTTAGTATTTCACTATTGAATAATTCAACCTTATCTGTTACATTACGTTATGGAATCAACAACATAACATAGCAACATGAACATTTTCACCTTACAACAAGACAAACGGTTAGAAGAATGGAAGCATTGGCGTAATACATTAACTTATGATATAGATTCACTATATCAATGTGTTAATTATTGGAAACAAGCACCATTATCTAATCATATAATCGACCCATATAATCATAAAAGTTGGTATACTCCATGGGAGTTAATATATAAAAACTATTATGATTTATCATCCATCTCCATCGTTATCTACTACTCACTCATCCTATCCGATAATAGATGGAAAGATGATTTAGAACTATGGTTGATAAATGATGGTGAGGATGAATGTTTAATAACTGTTTATAAAGAACATTTGTTATTAAATTATCAAAATACTATATGTAATATTAGTGATTGTACTTTTACAATCATTCAAAAATATAAGTACGATGACAAACGTGCTACCGTAGACAAATATCAATAAAGTTCTCACTGGTTCCCATATTCATATACATCAATAACATTTCGTCTATTAGTAATAATTGATTACCAATGTAAGAATATGGTAAGGTTGATAGTCGTTCTAACACCAATAAATTATGTGATGTTAATGGTGGTATCTTATAAGTTTGGTATGGATAGATATCATGGAGAATAACTTTATCATATCCAATAGTGTTTAATCTTTTAGTATATGGTGTTAAAAAAAGGGAACCTTCAAAAGAAGGTTCCTTTTCTTTGACTTTATCATAACAATATTTTTGTATTGTTACTTGTTTTTGCATTTAGATTCTGCTTTATCAATTGCTTCTTGTGAAGCACCCGAATTCTTCATAATCTTTCTAATAGCATCCCAATCGATACCGTCATCTTTTTCGATTTTCTTTTCTACTTTGGTCATTATAGTATCTTTAACGTCTTTTGGTAAAGAACGTTGATTTAACAACGACTTAACTTTAGATTTATCTAATGTACATTTAGCAGTTGAATTGTTACTAATTTTATTTTTAACTTCTACACTCTTTGCTTCATTCAATCCATAAGATTCAAGAAACGTATTAAAACTAGCACGGAACTGTTCTACACTTTCGTTATAGATTGTATCGGCATCTTCATCTCTAATCGATGGACGGTCTTTAGCAACACGAATGACACCCGCAGTATTAATTGCATCCGTACCTGGGAATTCACATAATTCTGGGTCGTTTATATTTTCATCCAAGGATAGGAGATTATACAAATCCTGTACAAATTCACGGAAGGAGTCCCCCGATTCCCAGTACGAACGCATTTCAGCAACTAAATCGGAACCACCTTTTTCGTAATGGTCTTGAATTTTATCAAACATTGTATTATATAATTCTTCGTCCTCGTCCGCATATTTATCAACTTCACGGTTCTCAGTTACTTTTTTGCCGGATGCATCATCCAAATTATGTATTTTATTATACCTGGTTTGAATGAAACTTTCAACTTTAGTACCGTTAGGATCTTTAAACCACACACTAAACATATCAAAAACTAACTCATTTATATCACCATCATTCACGTACCACGCAATAATTTCACTAATTCGTGGGTCTATCGAGCCTTCATTCAACTCACGTGATTCGTCATATACATCCCTGTCAGGAATGTTATCAAGTTGGGTTTGAATGTATTGCTCAGCATTGGTACCACCACTAAGCCATTCACTAAACATATTCTCAACTAAATCAGATACTTGATAAGCATCATCATACCATTCTATAATTTTATTAATTTTATTATATGGTAATCGGCTTTCATTCAACTTACATGATTCATCCAAGTTCATACTATTGTTAATATCGTCCAATGCGTTATCTTGTTCGGGTGTTAAATCTGATAATTCATCGACTGGTAAGTTTTCACTACCTGTTCCTGGAATATCAGTTGATATATCCTGTGTTGGTTCACCCAAAGGTAAAGCAGTATTATTGTTACCTATTTGGTCTAGTACACTTAATAGATTTTTCATATCATCTAAATTATCACTATTAACATTAGCAATAATATTAGCTTGTATTGTTGGTTCACTCATCTCATTAATTCCTTATTACAATTTAAACATATTATATTTATTTTATTTTGAATTCAGTATAACGGGCAGGCAAATCATTCTTCAATGTTTTAACCATCAATTCATTATACTTATCACCATAATAATCAGTAGATACTGCAGGAGATTCGTTATCTTCTTCCTCTACTTTTTTATTAAGTTGGTCTTCATGTTCTTGTCGTATTGTTGATTCCCTACCAACATAAATTCGTTGTGGACTAATCTTTAATAGTACCGCAATTTCATTTTGTAAAAATACATCCAATACAGGATAATCAACAACAAAGTCATATACATAAGTTTCTATATTAGACAATGTTGGAAACTCAGGTACGGAGGAACGAATAATAGTTTTAATTGGTTTAGAAAACGATACTAGTGAATACTTCTCCAGCATCTTCTTAACTTTTTCAATCTCGTCTTTGGATGGCTCAAATGCCAATTTAAGAACAAATGGATAATGTTTCTTTGTCAAAATTAAATAATCTTTTAAACTCTTTTTCATAATAAATCCCTCTTACGTTACAACATTTACTATATTTATAATTTTAAAGTAAAAACTCCAGAACTTTTACATCCTGGAGTTTTCAAACAATTATTAGTTAGATGATTGCTTACAGACGAACCTTTCATCTGCGTATTATTTATAACTTACGAAATCGGTATTCGTCTAGGTCTTTTTTCTTCCGGTATGTTCTTAATAACAAAGATAGACAATAACCCATCAATAAAGGATACTTCATTCACTTCAAAATATTCACATAACAAGAACTTACGAGTGATATCTTTTTGTGAAATCCCTTTATGTAAGTACTCAAGTTGTAATGTATTGGGTTGTACAGAATGGGATTCATCATCTTCACTAGGGATGTATTCTTCCGAATTATTAAACATTTCATCATACTTAGCATCAATCAATAACTGATTATCATTAACCGTTACTGTGATATTATCTTTCTTGAATCCAGCCATTGCCAATTCGATTTTGTACTTATCATCAGTTAGTTTGATGATATTATATGGTGGATATGTTGGTTCAATTGAGTTTAAAGATGTTAGCTCATTCAAAATATCAAATAAGCCAATACTGTTACGTGAATAGTAATTATTAGTATGCATTATAGAACCCTCCATAGGAATGCAAAGGTCAATTTATGTTTCATATCCCAATATGGCAATATGAATAGTAGGAACATCCTACTCATACTATTTAGTACGGATTTTCAAAAAAACAAGTAAATACATATAAGAAAAACATAAGCATGGAGGTTTTAATATGCGTAAAACAGGTAAGGCTGGTAAAGCACTAATAAAATACTATGAAGGTATTAAACTAAAGGCATACTTATGTCCTGCCGGTATTCCAACTATTGGTTATGGACATACCAAAGATGTCAAAATGGGGATGGTTATAACCGAAAGTCAAGCAGATGAATTCTTCGACATTGACTTAACCGAGTTCGAACTACAAGTTAGTGATGCAGTTAAAGTACCGTTATCACAAAATCAATTCGATGCATTAGTTGCATTCACCTATAATGAAGGTATTGGTAATCTTAAAACATCTACATTATTGAAGATGATTAATGCACGTGATTATTTTCATGCTGCCGACCAGTTCATTAAATGGAATAAAGTTAAAAATCCAAAGACTGGTGTGTATGAAGTGTGTGATGGTTTGACAACTCGTCGTTTAGCCGAAAAGAAGCTATTTATGACAATATGATATTATTTGGGGTGAGATATCTCACCCCAATCTTTTATTAATACATTTAAAAACATTATCCCAATATACAAACAAACTATTGACTTAGTTTGTTAATGTGTTATACTTAAATTATAAACACAAACATCGGGATACGCAAATGGAACTCAATATAACATTTAATTACAAACAACCTAAATTAGATACTCGTTTTTCTACTTGTACTAATGAAACTCTTCATACATTATGGGATGAATTAGTTAGTATAGGTAAAACACAACAGTTAAAATCTTGGTTTCGGCCTTTAGATAACAGCACTGTTGGGTTTAATAATCTCTTTAATTACATACTTACTGTCTATCCAACTTCTACGTTATTAGCTACCGCACTAATGATATTCTGTAATGAACATAATTTGATGGATGAATTAAATTATTGGTTAGATAACAACTCGAAGTGAGATTAACAAATGTACAGAACCGCGTCACAAACCAATAGCAGACGAAGTATAAACGCCGTAAGTCAAGGGCGGTATCCAATAACGTATGCTAAGAAAATATTACAGACTAAACTATTAAAGATATTCAATGTAAAGTATTCATTAAAAGAATGTGAGTATCTATTGAAAACCGAAGGATTTACTGGTGAATGGCATCATACTTCCCCTGTATATAATAAAACAAACTATTATAATATTCGAGCCGTTATAAGATATCTTCATACTTATAGTAAACCATATAAAAAAACAAAAGTACAACAACCCGGCATCACTCGATATAGAGCTCACGATATTCTAACATCCCACGATATTGCATCACAACGAAAAACAAATATCTTTAATCACATCACCCGTACCTTATTATTTTTATTAAGCAGTGATGAATTAAACTTATATTTTGGAGTAAATTATGATGTGCATGTATGGCAAAGTATGAAGAATACTTACATAAAACAATGTCAGGAACGACATAATATTGTTGCCATTGCCAATTCTAATCAATTTAATAAACTATTTAAACAAGTAGCAGTAAAGAATGAGTATGACGAAATAAAGAAGAAGAATCGAGATGAATATAATAAAAAGTTAAATGAAGTACGAACATTTGAATTACAATTTAATAATAACTTACTTCGACTTGATGCCAATGCTTTAAATCTTCACTTCAATGTAAATTATAGTGTGAATTTTTGGGATACGTTCAAATTAAGGTATGAACGCAAACAAAAAGCGAAAGCAGTGATTACCTATATTAATAAGTTTAGAAATGAGGAAGTCTGTGATGACACACATAAAATCCAATATAAAATAGCTTACGAATTATACTATAATAATATGATTGTAGTAGATAGTAGCAAACTTAACCTATATTTTGGTATTGGATATAGTAAAGAAATATGGCGTTTAATTAAGAAGGACTACTATGTTCCTTCTTAATTCTCAATTATAATCTTTTTAGTAACCATCGATATCCGTCTATTAGTTTTCTTTTATATTCGGATGAAAATTCATCCCTACTACTATTAATAACAGAATTCATCAACTCTCGTACTTCATCTGCATTTGATATATATGGATGTCCATTGTTCGTTAAAATGAACTGATTGCTACCGTCGTTCATAGTTACGTACCATCCTAGAGAATCACCATCCCAATCCTTATAATATATTGGGAATTCTCTTATAATATCGCGTACATTTTTAAAGAAATCCGGGTGATTATCACGCACCCATCCTGATATTTCAGGTTTCTCTTTTTTTGGTCCACCCTTTTCATTCAATCCAGACAATCTCAATATTTCATTTAAATCATTCTCAAATAAGTCATTACTTTCTTTAAAAGTTGGGTTGTTGCCCCAATCGTATTTCGTTGGTGATTGATTATAATCGAAACTCGATATATGTTCACGTGGGTCATATTCTGAATAATCAGTTAATAACTGTCGTATATAAAATTCATTTAACAAAGAGAATACATCAACTGCAAAATCTAATAATTGATAATTTGATTCACTACTAGTTAAAGTTTCAATTATCGAATAATATTCGGCACTTATACTTGGTAATTTATCACCGTGAAAAAGTTCATCATATTTCTGTTTTACCAAATTATGAAGTTTACCTCTATCGGAATGTGAGGCTTTCATATATAAGTCTTGCCATATTATTGTTGGAACTTCTAAAGAGAGAATATTATGTAAAAATGTATATATACGCTTATTCTTCCCTTCTACCGACTCATTTATACTTTCATCGAAAAACATAGATTCATATTTCTTATTAATATATTGTTCAAAAGAAACACCACTTTTCCAATTATATTTCATACCATTTATTAAATCTAATAATGTATTCCGTTTATCATAAGAATCTAATACTCTTTTAAATTTATCATCTACTACGTATGTAGATGATTCATCTAATGTATTAATAGTAGTATGTTTGTTTTGACGTGATAATATTCTATTATACATATCTTTTACCGCTGGTATTCGATATAACATATTCTTAATATCTTCCATAGAACGGAAATCACCACTATACGTATCTGTCTTTAAAACACCACGTTGTCTATAAACATTACAAATAGTATTCTTACCGATATCATCCGCGAAGTATATCTTTATATTACCATCGTTGTACTTCATCGTTTTAAGTTTGAATGGAGGTGTTGCTTCATTGTTTTCAATTGATGATTCATCTAATTGACGGTTTGTTGGATAATGGAATGAATCGGTTTCTTTTTCATCATCTTGTTCATTACCATTCGGGTAGGTTAAATCAATCTTTGTTAATACATCACTTGGTAGTAATTCAACTAGTTCTTTAACTACTCCACTATCTAATTCATGTATCCAAAAACCTAATAAATTAGACATATATTGAACTTTAATATTTGATGATTTACTACGTTTATTATCATAGTCTTCGTGTCCTTTATACAACTTCCACGAATAATCGGCTAATAAACGATTGAACTCATCCTTAGTTAAGGATGTTACTAAATCTGTGCATAACCGATTCCATTCACTATCATTGAGATTGTTATATACATATTCAATGGTTGATATTAAATCAGTAACTCGTTTATCCATACTCAATACCATTATCTTGACTCCAAATAAAGTAAATATAAGTATATTTATTAAAGGATTACAAAAATGTCAAATGTCTTCTTAACTGCCACGGAATCAAGAAATAAAGCACGTAATGACTTACTGATATTCGATGAAGTAAGAACGATTGAACGTGCAGTTCTTAATATACTTGATACAGATGCATATGAATTATACGTTAGCGATACAATAATGACCGATACAACACCTACGTCCGACTCAATTTCATATTTTAACGTTTGGCAGAAAACAGAAACCGATAGAGTTAAGACTGAACAAATGAATAAAGTAATAACCTACTTTGAAGATATGGGATATTCAATAGTTCGAGTCTTAAATTCTACAACTAATACCACGTTCAAATGGTATATTACGTTCTAACTATATCCTAAAAATCGACATAATTAATATCTTCAGAACCATCGTACTTGTACTCTAATGATACAATGTTTTCACGACCATAAAGAGAAATGGCATTATATGTGATAGTATCTTCAATTTCATAATCATCACCGTCACAATCACAATAGAACTCCATATCGGTGTTATCCTTTAATGATACATTGACGGTATATTGCATCTACATCACTCCTACTCAATTTATAATACAAGTATAACATACATAGGGTAAATGTCAATAGGTGAACGGATTAATATATAATGTGATTATTTTATAAGGATATCATCTTTGTAAAATAAAACATTTATCCTCTCCATATACTTCTTATTGTATCAAAAGTCTCTACATAAGAATGTTCCATTAAAAACTTAGCTACTTCACGTTCACCTATATTATAATCCCGATTACGATGATATGGATTATCAGTAACAAACCTAACATTAAACTTCATAGCTAATGTCATAAGTTCAAAATCAGGAAGTAAACGATTCTTACGTTTTCCATTAACAGAGATACCGACGATATCATTATACATTGTTAAATTTGATACTAATAATAAGGAATATCTATAACTGCTACTACCTATACAACCACGACTAATCAGTTTAGTACATATCGAAAACTTCTCTATATCCTTATTTTTATAATCCATAATATTCTCAAAATGAAAACAAATGATTGATAGTCTTAGTTAATGGACGATTACAAAATAGTCTTTCCATTTGTCTTTTTCTATTGTTTTGCGCGAAAGTGACTCTTTTATCAATAGAATACAATTCATATAGTTTCGATTCATACTCACTCACAAATATACTAAACTCATTCTTATCTAACCAATCGTAAAATCGTTCATTATCAAAGCCACCACACTGATACTCCCCGGTATTATTATACGGTGGGTCACAATATATTATTACTTCATCATTGGAATGTGGGATAATAACATCATAATAATTCTTATTGTATATAGTCATGTCACCAGTAAGACGTTCTAATTGTTGCATATTCAATAGATGTTGTATTTGTTGAAACATTTCTCGTTCGCCCGGAGCTAAAGTATTATATATCTTCCCCATCTGGTTGCGATAATTTAATCTTCGTCCGTTGATTGTATCGTTATTTGGTAAAATGATATCGATATCTAATAATGCATTCAATTTAGCCAATGCACTCTTATCTTCATATACAATAATATCATGTGCATAATGTTTCATTACTTCTAAATCTTGCCGATATAAATAGGTTTTGCCCATATTACCGAAAGAATAGCATATCTGTACAATACCACCGTAAGCCGAGTCATCACCCATCATATCTTTAAATTTAGTCCTATCAACGAAGGAATACCATTCATTTGGATATCTACCATATGTTTTTAAACTGTCGCTATTCAAAGTAAAAGATAATAAATTGGCGATTGCTGAATTTAATTCATTATATACCACATTATAACCCATCTTTAAAGCAGCAAACGACATACTACCGCCACCACCAAATAAATCATAAAAATAGGTGGCTTTCGGTTTATACTGTCGCATTTCATTTATTAATGTTTCTGCAATATTTTGTTTACTACCCATGTATGGTATTCTTAGTGGTTCGATCATCTTATATCCCATGTATTAAATGCCTATACATATTTTGACAAAAACGGATTCCTGTAAAATTCCAAAATGTTAATTCTTTCATCTCACACGCGATGTGCCTAATTCTTCTCAATCCAATATTATAACCAACAACCGTGGCATCACTATTGTTAATATGTACTACATCACCTACCTTACATACGTATGATTCACTTACATAATAGTAATAACAACTTTTACCACATCGATTATTAAAATCTACCAAAATAATTTTCATGTCATTCCTTCTTCGTACAACTACATACCTTGTTATTCGGCGAATTAACTATGTTACAACGGGGACATATCCAACCAGTACAATTATTAACTTTAGAAGAGTCACTACGTGGTGGGTTATTAGAATTACATTTTATAGGATGATAACCGCCGAACATAATATTACTAAATCTTTCTCGTTTCTCTTCCCATGATAAATCGTCACCCATTCTTTGTGGTACTAATGATATAGCAGTTTGGACAAAAGAGCCATTTAGTTGATTTTTATTACTCTTCATTATCTACTCCATTGTAAGTGGACGGTCATATCTTTTATTCCAGTTATTAGCTGCAGTTTCTACATCAGGAAACCAAACTACGTCATGATTATACAATACTAAACCACAATCACAAACAACTATACATGGTAATTCAGGGGGTGATTCATCATCATACTGTACTCGTGGAATACGTCCACATAAGGGACAAGGTTTTAATTCTATATCCATCACTATATCCTTAACTAAGTTTAAATTTATTCATTAACAACCAAAATAAGTCTTTAGTAGCAGCAATATCGGCTGATGCATCATGCCATTGAATTTCTTGTCCCGTAGAATTAAGATAATAGTTCCACACAGTTGCTAATTTAAAGTTTGGTAATGTTACTCTTTTATAGAATAAATCAACTGCTGCCATTTGCATTACATCAATATATGGAGTCCAAAAGTAACATCCATAACCATTACCAAACTCTTTATCCTTTTCAGTTTTGGCATTATTTAAAAAGAATTGTCTTATAAAGTCTACATCGAAACCACTATTATATCCCACAAACTGGAATTTATCCTGTTTATCAAACTTACTCACATACTTATCTAACATTGCTACGAATTGAATGAAAACCTCATTAGGGTCAGTGTATGCACTAACAATTTCTTCCGTTAGTCCTGTTTTGGCGACGGCAGAATCAGTTATAATTTGACCGGGATAAGGCTTTAAGTGGAAATCAAATGTTTCCACTGTTCGTCCTTCGACCTCAAGTTCACCTGAGATTTGGAGTAATGGTGTTGTTTTACAATCAATACCACCAGTTTCGGTATCAATAAAAATTATCTTAGTACCCATATATATTATGCCCTCGTATTAGTGGTTGATATCCAAATGAATGCATTAACTTCTGTCCAGAACAGTTGATGTACATACTACTAAACGCCAATGTATGAATAAACTTAAATTGCGTCATAGAAAACATTTCATCATGACTAACAATTAAAACGTCACCAAACATATTCGTTATATCCCTACTAATAATATTAGTATCCGTTTGCATCCGAAAATAATAATCTTCTCCCTTAGTAGAATATTGTTGATATGGTGATAATAGACGCCTCATAGCTATTCCTAACTATTATAAAATAGTTGATTTAATAGATTCAATGACAATTCGACTACTATTACCGTTCCGTATTTGTTCATAGAAATCAACAGTACCTATACATACTGATTTCCAAAACCAACAATCGTGATATTCCGGATTCCAATCACTACTAACTTCACAATAATCCACGTTAGGTCTTAGTTCATATTCATGTTTATCCTTTTCCAATTCAATGAATAAGTAGTCTGTTCTTTTAGCACGACCTGCATAACTATCACCTTCAGGACCGAAATCCTGCTTTTTAAAACATAAACGAGTAATCCCATTATCGTTATATATACTACCAACTCTTGGAATTGGACGAGTATGTGCGTATACAACTTCATTTAAAAAAGTCTTCTTGTTCTTAACCATATTAGTAGTCCTTTCAATTATTAATAAATCCATCATTACCGTTTAGCTCTCTTCATTTTTAGAACCAAACATTAGTCTAATATATAATAGTATCACAATAATTAATAATAATATAACTATTGTGATGAAAATATCATCATACATTTGACTATCTGGGTCTAAGGCTTCGAACTTAGCTTTTATATTATCAATTGTGGTTATATAGTAAATGTCTAATTGTCCATTAGAGTTAGCATCTATCCTATCCAATGTCCAGTTATTAACTTTTAAAAACGCATCTATCTTCATCGTATTAGTACAATGAAATTGTGATTGTTCAATACAGACTCCATTATTGTATAGTTGTACCCGATACGATGCGTTGGCTACTGGTGGGTTGGTACGTTCTTTAGCACATATTGGACTTGTCACTAACATAAGCACCATAATAAACTTCAACATTACTTACCCTCCGATGCATTTCTTACCCATATTCATTCTCCTTCTTCCGTATCCATGTTATTTCCCTTCTAATACTCTGTTATAATTTAAACATAACATTAGTAAATTTAAATGTCAATACCAATTAAAAACATTTTGATTTATACAAGAATCATCATTATAATGACATTTAAGACATAATTTTTAGAACTTTTATAAATAAACTATAATTATGTTGAAAGACGTACTAAGGCGAGTTGTTGTACGATATTATCTAATGTTTCGATATTTTATAAATAACTCGTTAATAAGTTTTATATACGTAGATTAAATGCTCTGTTTAATTAAAATATATAAAATGACTAAGACATAGTGACTTTAACTAAATGATTGTAAACGATAAGATACTAATCTGAAATGGATTAAAGGTTTATCGCAATTAACGGAAGGGTTGGTTCGCCTCCAGGAACGTTAGCTGTCACAAAGAGCCGTAATGAAAACCACCGGTGTGGGTAAAAAGCCTTTCCGGTGCGGATGACGGGATATCAACTATAAATTAGTGACCTAAGCTAATATTAGTTGAAATTCAATTTTCCAAAAGTGAATTAAATAGGTCGCTCTTACTGATGGTAAGATGACAAAATGACGGGGAGTCGAGCATGCCCCTTATAAAAGATAGGTTTGTATAACAAGGTTGATGCGTTATATGGACTGACCGATACATTGAAAGTAGCTGGATATGGGACGACAATAAAATGACATCCTAATAGGTTTGTAACTTTAAACAAACTAAACAAATTATTATTTGTATGCTTTACTTGTAAAGCAAGTCGTTAGGAATGGTTTATTAACGGGCCGGATGGGGCGAAATTAATCAGGCGTTGTGTAGATATACTGCGGGTAGGGTATCCCTCGCAGGGTGTTAGTATTATTTTGGAAGAACTAAACTACCAATACTAACCTTTTAAATCTAGAGAGTTTAAAACACGACATTCAACAGCACGAAATAGAGATAGAACAATTTATATATTCAAAATTATAAAATCAGTCTTATTTCCTTGCCTTGTCCTTTATTTCAGCAACATGAGAAGTATGACCTTTTTGGTTTTCGTTGTTGAATTTGGGGCAGGGCAAGGAGCACGGCAGGAGATTTTTGTCTCCTATATAAAGTAAAAGGTTGAATTTAAAGGTTAAAGATTAAAACATTTAGAAATAATGAAATTTAAGATTTAAATAAAAGATTAAAGATTAAAACATTTAGAAAATGATAATTAGAATACAAAATGGATTAAAATTAAAAAAGGAATAAAATGGAGTTCAGTAATGAAACGAAGTGGAATTACTGAATGACATTTATTCCTTACCAGTAAGTGATTGGAACGAAGTGAAAATCCACTTACTGGTAATGGTTCGTCGTGTATGTAAAACAAAAAAATAAAACAACTTGAAATTGAATTGAGAAATAGATATAAATCCCAAATGTAAATTCAAAATACAGATTGAATTGAACAACTTGAAATTGAATTGAGAAATAGATATAAATCCAAATGCAAATTCAAAATACAGATTGAATTGAAGCTCAGAAAATTGGGAATTAACTAAATCTTGATTTGGGAAGAACTATGACTTGAATTGAAGAAATTCAAATCAGAAATTATTGAATAAGTAATCAAAGGAAGAAACAAGAAGAAAGTAAGAAAGTTTCATTTAGAAGAGAAGGAACAAGTCCTTCTCTTCGGAATAAGACAGAAATGAATACTGACGTATTCATATTCTGCTTATTCATATTTCAAGGTAATCCACTTTACATTTAAGAAGTAAGAAGGAATTCAAATCAGAAATATTATTCATTCAAATAAGAACTATATAGACACACAAAGAAATAATATAAAGCACTTACTTATATAAGTAATAAGTACATTCATATATCAATTCAAAGGAAGTAATGAAGGAAACAAGTAAGAAGTATAATATGGATTCAAATAAGAATTACAAATAGACCAAATTCGGATTGAACTTGATACATCTAAGTAAGAATAAATGGATATCACTTATTCAAATATTATGGTATATACGTCAAACTCATATAACTAGATAATTCATTCATATAAGAGCTATATGGCAGTACTTGATGAATAATATGGATATATGACTCCTTCATTAAAGAACTCAATGTAATGCGGATATAAGTACTTATTCAATAGAGATACTATGGGGTATATGTCGAATTTTAAATAAATTATGACATTTAATAAGTAAGAAAGAAAACAAGTAAGAAGTAAGTAAGAAAGTAAGGACGAATATTGTAACTTATTAAATATTGTGGGATATATGGCGGCGCGGGTGTGAAATCGGATTCCCGAATTGGAAATACGCCAATACATATTAGCTATATAAAACAAATGGATTTATACCTCATATACGGACAGTACAGTGAGGTCTTACTAAGTCATATACATATATGTAATACTAATCAATCGCGTTGTATGTAGACATATATCGACTTATAACTTAGTGATTATATGGGTAAAAACTATTGGATTTCCAAATAGATATTGACTTATTTCCAATTTGTAATATTATATGTAAGTAATAAATTCAAGGAATTAATTGATGTTGAATCCCACTAATAAATTCGTATTGACTTCAGACCAAGTGAATGCATTAAAACAGCTACACTTATTCATGAATAGCAAAACTGCTAATATCTATATATTAGGTGGGTATGCAGGTACAGGAAAAACCACAGTACTTCGTTCATTAGTGAATGACTATGGGTACTCTTCCTTTTACTTCACAGCCCCAACAAATAAAGCCACTAATATATTACAACGTACTTTATGTGATAACAGGGCAAAATGTAGCACAATTTATTCCCTATTGAATATTAACATGGTACAGAAAGAAGACAAGTTAGCATTAAGCTATCCATCGGAAATAGCTGAAGTATATCGAACTATTGTTATAGATGAAGTATCAATGTTAAGTTCTGTATTGATTCAATATCTATTACGTGTTGCCGAACATAACAAGATTAAGTTAATATTTATTGGTGATTCTGCCCAATTACCACCTATTGGAGAACCATCATCCCCTATATTTAATATACAATCAGATTATCATTATACTTTAACAGAAGTTGTTCGATACAATGATGATATGTTAGAGATGGCAACTCACATAAGAGAATGTATATCGGAATCAAAAAAGATTGTAATTCCGTATACGGATTCGGAAAATATCAAAGTTAGAAAGTATGATGAATTTATAACTGATTTATTAAAATCTATTACTGATGGACAATTTACATCGGATAGTAAAGTTATAGCATGGCGTAATAAGACAGTTGATGAATATAACCAACTTATTAGAAAGAACTTATTTAGCAATCCTAAGTGTAAGTTTGTAGTAGGTGAACGAATTGCAATGGCATCACCTGTCTTTAGAAATAAAGAAGTAATTGCTACTATTGATGATGAATGTACTATTACAAAAGTTAGAATCGGACATGAAACCAAATTCAATATTAAAATTTATAGATTACACGTTAGGTTCGATAATGGAATGTCTTGTAAGTTAAATATTGTACATGAACTAGAACAATCTATATATGAACGCAGACTAAGTGGGTTAGCCCAAAAAGCCAAACAAAGTAATAACTGGAAAAGTTATTGGGAATTAAAACAATACTTTCATACCGTACGTTACTCATATGCAATAACGGCACATCGTTCACAAGGGTCTACCTATAAACAGACATTCGTTGATGTAACAGATATATTATATAATTCAAACGTTAAAGAAGCGATGCATTGTTTGTATGTTGCCAATACACGTCAAACGGATAATTTAACAATCCGTATTTAATATAAATACTTAACAATTTAGTTAGGTGATGATATGACAATTGATTATGTGAATGAAGTTATTATTAAACAAAGAGGTACTGAGTCATTCCCACATCCTAATATTATATTGAGTGATATAGTTAATCCTGTATTGAATACGAGTTATAGTAGTAATATTACATCTATTGGTGGGACTAGTCCATATACTTATAGTTTAAAAGATGGTAGTTTGCCTATTGGATTAACATTAAGTAGTAGTGGTGTGGTAAGTGGTACACCAACTGTAATTGGTGATTATACATTTACTATTACATCGACTGATAGTCATGGATATACGGGTACTAATAGTTATAGTATGAGTATTGTATATGTTACTAATACTGGTTTATTAACTCCTGCCAGTCGTTCTTCAACTGCAACATGGTATAATGGTACTGGTGGACAAATACCAACGTTTATTGATGATATTATAACATTCCCTTACGCTAAACCTTATGTGAGTGAATCTGATAAGGGTATAACGGGTGCTAATTTAGCGTTCACGCCTTCGTCTAGTACTGGGTTTAATTTAACACCTCAAATGACAATAGAATGTTATGTTAAATGTTTAGATTCTCGTATTGGTAAAATACTAAGTACTCGTAATAGAGTTAGTAATACGGAGTATGGTTTTGAATTATATCAAAATTATAACCAATTTGGATTTACTGATTGTAGGTATGGTGGAGTATCATATAATATTACTAATTATATTAGTATATGGCATCATATAGCAATAACGATAGATACTACCGCTAGTTATATGAAACTGTGGTATGATGGAGTTTTAGTAAATACTAAGAGCAACTATACAGTAAATGGTCCTACCTATACAACATATAAAGTACTTGATGTAGGAGTACCAAAGCACGGAACTTATCCTTTAGAACCATGGAGTGGTTCGATTAAAGGATTAGGTATATATAATACTGTTAAATATCTTCAACCATTTACGCCTGGAGTAACAGGTGGATAATTAAGGAACTTATAATATGACTATTGATTATGTACACGAAATTATTATTAAACAGCCAGGATTAGAGGTTTACCCACATCCTAGTAATTTACCTGGAACTATATTAGTACCAACAAATTTAAATCGACCATTAGATAGTAACTATTCATTAGCTTCTGTATCAGTTACGGATGATAGTTCAAGTGGCACATTAACAATAACATCAACTAATGGATTAATAGTTTGTACTTCATCTGAAGCTACGGTAACGGGTTCGGGTACTACAACTGTTGTAATTACAGGGACAATATCGTCTATCAATAGTACATTAGGAACTGGATACATTACTCCTGTTTCAATTGGGAATGATGTAATATCATTTAGTTATACGGATAATGGTAGTTTAACATCAACTAATAGTTTCACTATCACGTTTGCTGATTATACAACGATATTGGATTCTGATGCATACGTAACGGATTTAGTATATCTCCCAGCTTTTAATATTTGGGTTCTTTCCTATTGGACATATATTAGTACCGTATATACTGCTTACTTAGTAACATTAATTCCAAGTGAAGATAATTCATATGTAACTCCTGGAACACCAATTAGTTTGGGTACTTACGTGGGTGCATCATTATATGTAACTACAAATGGTAATATGATTGCAAGAGCACATACTGTTGGTGGGTATAATGATTACCTTATTTTATATACCGTGGTTAATAGTGCCTTAGTATCTAAAGCTACTTCCACGTTACGAGCAATATCGGGCGGACAAGCCTCTACTGGTAGCTCTGCTGCTTGGATACCTAGTAGTGTTCAAAGTACATTAGTGGCTGCATTTGTAACATCGTCTAATAGTCATAGTTATTGTGTTTATAATATAAATGATGTAAGTTGGACGATTTCAACGGGGCTAGTGAAAAGTATTACAACTACAACTTATAATAGAAAACCAAGTGTTTCATATGATTCTATACAAGGTAAGTTACTATTCTCGATATCTAATACAACAGGGAATAATATCCTTTACACTGGTACAGTATTAGCTACGACTTGTACATTAACTCAAACTCCATCAGTAACAATACCACCTTGTTTTCAAATTGAGTTTGACCCGAATGTTGGTAAATTTTATTATATGACAACTTCAAATCAAGGATATATAGTCACTATAAGTGGTAGTGACGCGGTAGTAGGTAATTATAATACTACTTCACGCATTGTTAATTCACAAGCAACAATAAGATACAATACAGTATATTCAAAGATTGAAATAGGTTATACATTAACTAATGGGTTTGCTGTTTGTAAAGTTGATTTATCGGGTACTACTCCATTGTATTTAGATGAACAAACAGTTATATTGGAAAGTAGTACCACTTATGCAACAGTACTATCGGTTACAAGTAATGGAATATTAGTAGCGTATAATCCATCTGTTGCGGTTGCTGGTGGACATATAAAATCTAAAATATTAAGTATATAATATTGTGAATTAAATAGGTGAGATAATACTCACCTATTTCTTCATAGCACGATTGCGTTCAGTTATAAGATAATTATAGGCCTTAATAATATTAAGCCTATCTTCGGACGACATATTCCATACTTCATCCCACGAGACAATGCCATCTAATATAACAACCATTTTAGCGATTTCTTCTCTCATGTCTTCTGACTGTTTTTCTAATTCCATAATATACTGTTGAATTTCCTCATCAGTATACGTCAGAAGTTTTATACGAAAAAAGATGATGGGTCCCACTTCATATCATTAATATCCCATTTGTGTTTGCATTCTACACATTCACAAACAGCATCTTTAACGATTCCAATAGTTGCCATTTTACTAATCATACCATGTAGTTTATCCATAGTAGCTTTATCTAAGTCTAAGATGAACTCCTTGATATGTTCTTTATCTATAACAATATCTTCTTCCGGAGTTACAATCTTTTCAATACTGGATAATATAGTTGTTAATTTGATATCCTGTAACGTTTCAAATACTTCTTCAAATTGTTTATATTTGTCATCACTTGATGTAACGACATCCTCGTTTATATGTTTTAGTAATCTTTGTTGAAGAAATGTTTTTGTATTGTTATCCATATCTTCTTTAAATGAACGAGGTTGACAATAAATTTGTACACCATCATCGGTCTCCACAATATAATCATCCGTGAAATATTTAGTTTGGTCTAATATTGCCCGTATACTAAACGTCTGTTGTTGTTCTTTCTTACATTCAGGACAATTAACTTTAACAATAAATTCATCACCACGGGAGGCAAATTTAATAGCTAATAACAAGGCTTCTACGTCATTGGCTTTTAATTGAGAGGGATCAACAATCTCAGGTACACATGAATGTATAATATCAATAATTGCCTGTCCTGATATCAATGCGTCAGGACTATTGAGTTCTAATTCGTCTTGTGTAGTCATAGCCTTAACATAGATTGCATTATCAATCGTATGGGAACTTAAAAAATCTTCTTTATACCAACGATTCATGGTAGGTAATTTGATTGATATTTTGTTCTGTCTGAAATGTTTTTTTAGTGGGTTTTCACTCATCTTAATACCTCTTTAAATTCCGTATCTTCTTATATTTATAAATATAGAAAACGGGAGTTTTACTATGACAGAAACATATGATGCACTAAAGACATATTCGGCTCAAATTGATGTCAAAGGACATTGGTTGACGGAGGAAACGTTTAAAGAATTCATGTCATTAGTTGATAAGGATAGTACTACTAAGAATAAGAAGAATAATTCATTTGTGGATAGATTTATTAACTCAAATGAAAAATCAAGTGCTAAAAATAATATAAGTATGAATCAATTATTGGATAAGATGAATAAATCCACTATTGAGATGATTTCAAAGATGCAAAGTATTATGGCTCATGCCTTAAATGAAATCAATGACACTATGAATAGTGAGTTATCTAAAAGTGTTAAAGCTAGTAATTATAGTGCGATTATGTCGAATTTTCATAAAGCTATAGAGGCTAGTAAAGCTGATTTTGGTAAAAAAGAAAACTTAAAAGAGAATGTAGCAGTACAACAACTAGCACAAGTATTCCCTCAATACATGGACAAGATTAATAATTTATATAAAGGATTTACTGAGAGTTTTAGTGATATGTCTAATCTTATGAGTAAGATTGATAATCAAAAATATAATAATGATGCACCACGTAATGATTTCTCATCTATTGGTGGTGTATTTAAAACAATGGTTATTAATCCAATTATTGATAGCATAAATGTTTTAAATAATTTACGTGATAAAGGTTTGGGGTTTGGTATTACATTAGAAAAGACACGATCATTAAATGCTGACCAATTTAGTACAAGTATTACTGAGTTTACTAACTTAACAAAGAATAATGCCGAAACTATAATACGTATGGGTAGTGGTGGATTAGAACTATTCGGCAATATATTAAAAGAAACTCGTATAAAAGTACAAGGACAATTTTATGGTTTGGGTATGAGTATAGACCAACTCAATGAGTACACATCTGATTATTTAGATATTCAAAAGTTACAAGGGAATTTATCGTCTAAGTCTATAAATGACCAAACTACTAGCGCATCTAAATATATTAAACAATTAGACCAATTATCACAAGTAACTGGTAAATCAAGGGAACAAATATCAAAAGAATTAAAGGATATTGTTAGTTCCGCCGATGTAACAACGGCAATAAGGTTATTACCTGAAAACATACAACGTCAAGCATCTGACCAATTTGGTGGGTTTGCAACTATGTTAGGGACGGTTTCTAAAACAGGTGAACAAGTATTTAAAGAATTATTCACTGCTAATGGATTATTTACACATGATTTATCTCAAAAGTTATTAGCGATTGACCCTGCATTAGCAAAAGTAATTCAACATACGGCACTAATGGCTAGGGATGGCAAACTAACACACGAAGAACAAGTTAATGCAATGAATGAGATGAGAAGTATTATTTCCAAATCTCCTAATGCTGCCGCAAACTTAGCCTTATTGGGTGATGGCGTGGGGTCAGCAGCACAAGTCGTTATGGAATTTAGAGCTAATATGTTGAAATGGAGTGAGACACAATTAGTTGCATCTGAACGTCAAAATAAAGCAGCGGAAGATGCACAAGCAGCCTCTAATGCTATAACAGCATTAGGACATACATTTCAAAATGCAGTATCGACGTTTGTACTTAAATTGGGTGGTGGTAATTTAGAAAAGGGTATAGCAGTAGTTAATAGTGCAATTACAGATTTATCTACCCATCTAAATAAGGAGTTAGTTGCTGATATTGATAGTTTCTTTAAAGCGGTTAGTAATATAGTTAAATCCATTAATTGGTTAGCTGAAAAAATATCGAACCCATTTGGTTCTAGTAAGAAAGAACAACCTAAAATATTAACATCACAAGAAAAAACTAAAATGGGTGACGAGGCAATGAAGAAGTTCGATGCTATGTTTGAAAATAGTATTGAAAAAAAACCAACAAACGTATTATCGGATTTTGAACAATTTCGAATGGATAACATTGAGAAAACAAAAGCTGAATCATTTGATTTTTCAAAACTCAAACAGTGGAGTAATTCATTTATTGATAGTGTTAAACCTATGCCGAAATTAGAAACAACTAAAGTTAATAATGGACCAGTAGAACGTAAATTAGATGTTAATGTAAAGACTGATAATACTGATGTTGTTGATTCATTATCACAAACTAATAGTCTATTACAAAAGATTGGTGATATGTTCTCATCTAAACATGATAGTGAAAAGTTTATTACTCCTACCTCTCACTAATGTTAATTATAATCAACATTATCATTTATTGGGTTGTTTCAACTCAACATTTAATTACTACTATGATGATATTATAAATATAGTTATATTTTAATTATAGGTGGTTTAATGGGTAGTTGGCAGCGACATATGAAATTAGAGGACACAACACCTAAGATGGGTGTTAAACCTAATAGTCACTCTAATGCCTTTTCCGGAGTATCGGGTTCATATTTGAGTAATGTTTATAGTGGTTCGCCCGGACGTATATCACGTTATGCACAATACGACCTAATGGAGTCAGACCCCGAAATTGCAACAGGATTAGATATTATTGCCGATTTTTGTTCACAAAATTTAAAAGAAGATGATTTCGTACCTGTTAATTTAAGATTTAATTCTAGTAGTACTCGTATTGAAATTGAAACATTTGAATCTAAATTAACCGATTGGGTACATTTAAATGATATGGATGTACGGTCATTTTATTGGTTTAGAACACTGGCAAAATATGGTGACTTATTCTTCATTCGAGACCCTGAAACTTTTGAGTTATATGATGTAGACGTGTTTAATGTTGAAAATGCCATAGTTGACCCAAATAAAGGTAAAGAGATATTAGCATACTCTATTCGTAATGTTGATTTAAATGTAGCTAATAAAACCGCCGTTAGAATTGATGGTAGTCTGACTAATTATAATATGCCTGGTGTTGGTATGATTAATGGTTGGAGTGGTACACAAAATAATACCAACTATGCAGCCAATATTGCTGATGCTAATGGTACTGCTGGTAATGTTGAAGCTACGACTACATTAGTTGATGCCAAACACGTAATCCATATAGCATTAGGTTCAATTCATAGTTCACAGAGTTGGCCATTCGGAGAATCAATCCTTAATAATGTATTTAAAACATATAAACAAAAAGAATTACTCGAAGATGCATTATTGATATATCGTATACAACGAGCCCCCGAACGTAGAGTATTCAAAATCTTTACAGGGCAGATGAATGCACAAAAAGCATCCGCTGTATTAGAACGTGTTAAGAATGAACAATATCAACAAAGATTACCCGTATCGGGTAATAACGGACAACCATTTACTATGATGGATGCATCATATAATCCTATGTCTATACAGGAAGATTTTTACTTTTCAATGGATGAAGATGGACATGGTTCTACTGTTGAAACTTTACCGGGTGGTAATAATTTAGATAGTATTGATGATTTAAAGAACTGGAATAATAAACTAATAAGGGCTATGAAAATACCAGTATCATATCTACCAACTGGACCTGGGGATGGTTCGCAATCCTTTACTGATGGCAAACCTGGACAAGTATTAGTACAAGAATTGAGATTCAACAAGTATTGTCAACGTATTCAACGTGTAGTTGGTAAACAATTAGATATTGAATTCAAAGTATATCTTAAACAGAAAAATTATCAATTCGATGCTGATATATTTGATGTAGTATTTAATGCCCCAATGAACTTTGCAGAATATACAATGAATGAATTATTAAGTTCTAAGATTAATAACTTCACTCAATTAGAAAATATACCATATATTTCAAAACGTTTTGCATTACAAGAGTTCTTAAAATTAACACCCGCACAAATTAAAGAAAATGAACGCATGGTATTAGAAGAGAATGCGGATAAGAGTAAGAAGACAACACATGGTGTAAGTGGTGGATTTGATGATGGTATGGGTATGTCGTCCGTTGGTATAACCCCTGATGATTTACAAGGTGATGAGTTTGATGGAGAACAAGATACTGGTGATACAAGTATGGGTATAGATACTCCCGAAGAGCCTGAACCAAGCGAAGAACCAACAGAAGGTGAATTATAATGAAAGAACGTTATAGTGACGCGGATGATGCTAATTCTTTATATGTACCCGAAGATGGTAATAAAGAATATGAATTAACGGATACACGCAAACCATTATTCACTTTAAAACATTTGAATAAATTAAGACGTATGCGTGATATTAAACGTAAGAATTATTATAAAGATATGGAAGTTATCCAAGCCGTTTATGGTAAAGAGGATAATGAGGAAGAATTATGAGTAATGATGAACAATATGTCTTAATGGGTAAATTAGAACAATTACAAGACCGTTTGTATAAGTGTTATGCTACACCTAATACAAGACGTTTTGTCCCTGTTATACAAGCCGAAATTGAAAATATTAAAGCTAAATTGGACGATACGAAAATACCTACTAACGATAATCCAGTTTTAATTGATACATCAAAATAAATAAGTATTGACTTTATATTATACATAAGTTATAAATAAAGTAATATTTTTATAAGAATCACATAAAAGGGTATTGACGATACTCGTGAATCGTATTATGTATGTTTGTAGTTGTACAAGTATATAGGAATATAAAGCATGATTATTAACAAGGATAACGTTGCATCATTTATAGGTCAAACCATTACAGAACCTGTTGAGATTGATGGTTCAAGTTGGAACTTAGAACTTGATAAGAACGAAGTTAAAATCTTTAAATCTTTATCTGAAAAAGAATTAGAAAATAATAAACTCGTCCCAGTATCCAAATATAATGAAGATAAGGGTTTAGGATTATCTAAAGAAGTATTATCTAAATATGATAGATTTGATGTAGTTGAAGAATTGGTTATTTTTTCTAAAATGTCTAAAGAAGAAGTAGCTAACTATGGTAAGATTTTCCTTCGTGGTATTAACTTTAAAAATAAAGTTAAATTTATTAATATGTCTGCTGAAAATCGTAAAGTGGTTGTTGTCGAAGATTGTTCATTCAAAAGTATGAACTGGACAAAAGATAACGTATTTTGGTTGACATTACGTGGTAATGTCACAACAAATAAGTTTAATATGCAACAAGAAACAATTCTTAAACTAGATAGTTGTAAATTTACTTGTCCAACTCTAAACTTAATTCAATTGTGTCATCTTTATTTAGAAAATAGTACAATTGATTGTAAAGAATTTAAGATGAATGATTCAAGTGTAAGTCATCCAATGTTGACTTATATGACGATGATTGATTCAATGATTAATTGTGAGACTGATATTAACTTCTCACAAGTTAGGTTCGTTAATGAAGTATGGCCAATGTTAAACGCTCCTGCCGTACTGTTACATAAATCATGTATGCATAAAGATTGGAAAATTTCAATCCGTTCTGATTTTAAAGTACCCGTTATTAAGGGGTCTACTATATCAATCCAATTTGAAGACGGCGTTAAGTTTGACAAATTGTCACTTACAGATTCTGTTTGTGTCGTTAATGACAATGTTAATATTGACACAGTTGACTTAAATGATTGTTATTTTGCAAGTGATGACCATTATGTATTGAATTGTGATGAATTCTTAACTGATGATGTATTATTTGTTGATTTACATCTTGCCCAATTTACAAAGGAATCAGTTAAAGATAAACACGTTATCAACGGCAGACGTGTAGATGTGTTCAAAACTAACTGTACAATGGCAACTGAATTAGATAGCATTACTATTAATGCTACCGAGTCATTGTTTATTAATACATCATCCCGTATCAGTGAAGATGGACATATTTTGGTTTCCTAATATAATAAGGGTTGGATAATACCAACCCTTTAATTTTAAGGTTTATATTATGGTTGATATAGTAGAACGCGAAGACGTATTGGTAGCACTAGATGCGGCCAAAGATAAAGGATTGGATATATCTTATTGGGATATGGAATATATTTTACAACGTAGCACTCGTATTTTGGATACTCGTGAATTAGAACGCGAAGTTGACCGGTTGAACGACCGTATTGAATATTTAGAAGAACATTAATAGCTATTGACTCTTAGTTATAATTATGTTATTACTAATGTTATGTAATTACAACTTAGGAGATTAACATGATTAAAATTACAGCTAATAATGTTCATACATTCAAAGGTAAGACATTAAATGATACCGTTATCATTGATGGTAATTCCTGAAAGTTGGTCAAATTGGTTTGGCACATTTACAAAGCCAACCACTACAAAATAAAAATATAATTACTTATAAAATAGTGGGAATTAAAAACCCCACTATTTTTTTTTGATTACTTATTCCATAAACCGAGTTCTGCTAATCTTTGTGCAGCTGATACACCCATAGCCAAACTATTACCCGATGTATATGATTTCCAGTAAGTTGGTACTTCTGCCCAACTATTATTCTTAAGTGAATTTAACAATGCCGAACCATTACTTAATGAACCAACATTAGAATATAAACTAACTAATGCACTAAATTGATTTGTTGTAAAATTACATCCAGGTAATTGAGTTTGTATCATCTTTTGTGCATAAGTTAAATCTTGTGTATATAATTGTTGTGTTTGCAATGTTGTTAATCCACCACTAGCAAAATTAACAATATTCCCACCTATTAATACGGTACCAGTCAACAATTCATCTGCCGTTAATGTATGGTCTACACCAATCTTACTAATGCCATTATCCGTATACGTTGTATTAGAACCAGTCCCTTTAAGATTAGTTAAGTTTTTAAACACTTCATCGTTATTAGCTACTGATAATTGTGAAACAGGTGTAGTTATTAATGTTTGTGTTGTATCTAGTGTATAGACTGGTTTATTCTGTGTAGCATCAACTAATTTATAAACACCAGCGGGTTTAATCCCATCAGGACTACCTTTAATAACTTTTGGATAATCTTTAACAATATCTTTACTATTAGCAACAGTAACAGGAGGCGTTACTGTCTCATTTGGTTTAGGTAATTTACGTTCTTGTGTAGCATGAAGTTTGAATGGTTCATGTTGTGGTATTCTACTTACAATCGTATCAGTAGTGGTTTCATTCCATTCCTTACTAGTTGTTTCATATTTGTTATCTTCAAACGTTTGTAATGGTAACGGTTCTATTGTTTTAGTATCACTTGGAAATGATGTATAAATTTTATCAATATTAGCAGTTGCTTCACTTGTATAATCGGGTAAAGTACTTTCAAGTGTAGGTGATGGATTTGCAATAGGATAAACAACTGCTGTATGGCAAGGTTTTGCCCCTCCATTTTTATACGTTGAGTAGCTATCTGCAATATAGTCATTAGTAACATCTTTACCGTAATAATTAACAGTTTCACCAATAGTGTAGTTGAATACATCACCGCCAATATCGTAAAACACTGTATTATTAACAGTAAGATTATAGTTTAACGATGTCTGATAATAATCCCCCGTTGATAGATTATAGTCATGTGTTGATTGAATAGTGATATTATTGTTAGCTTTAACGTTTATATCATTTGATTCTATATTGGTTGTTTCGGTTGCTTTAAGTTTTATATTGTTAGCTTCGACGTTAAACGTGCCATTAGCATAATGATTAATATCACCCTCACTTCTAAATGAAATACTTTCTTTAGCATAACAATCAATATTGCCGTCATTGGATAATTCTAACCATGTATTGCCGTCTTTTGTAATACAATAGATGTTACCGTATGTTTCACTTAATAATACTTGAGTACCACTTCGTGTTCTAATACGAATTAACTCACCATTACGTTTACCACCATCATGTGCTGGATTTGCCTTACCATCTTTACTAGTATTAACCTTTTTATCTTTAAACCAACCAGGCATATTTAATTCTTCATCAGTCCAACCGTCATCTAATACGAATTGACTACCTCTTGGCGTTAATATACCCCAACAACGGGAAGGTGATTCTCTTCTACTAGAGGATGTTCCACCCCCCCTCAAATAGTCATCCGTTAAACCTTGTTTATTTAACCCAGTCTTTAATGGTTTATATGATTGTGGTTTTTGTTTGGAATTATGTTTATTAACTTCGGTTGCAGCCAATAAATCATCTTGTGTTGTTCCAATACCAGGAACCATTTGATTCATACCCATATTGGGTACACTTGCAAAATAATACAATTCAAAGTTATTAACTGCTACTTGAGTAAATGCAACCAAAACAATATTACCCTTATCAGGTACAGGAAACCATGTGCCATACGATTTTGGACTTTCACTAGAAACATTAGGTTCTAAGTATGGAGTATTACCAAATGACATCGGAGCATAATTGGCATATAACCAATTACTAGAATCACTCTTATCATACGGACTTGATAGTAACCAAACTTTAACTATTCCATTATGAGTTTCATCTCTATTATCCATAATCTCAGCTTGATGTATTTTTGAAGTATCAAATACTGAATTTAATGAACTATACTGTTTTTGTGTTAAATAAGTTGCCATAAATTAACCCTTCAAATACTTTTGGACTGTACTGTTGTTAGAATTAACTATATCGGAAGATGATATATCGGATAACTTAAACATATCTAATACTTGAGTAAATTTACCACTATCGAATGTCGATTGTACTGTGCGTACTGAATATATACCTTTTAAGAACATACTATCCTTAATCATCAATTCACCCGTATCCTCATCTAATTTATTGACTGTCTTAAATGCAATCATTACATTGGGTGGTTCTAATACGGTCTTGTCTATACCAGGAATATTATAACTGGAATTATCTTTAGTATAACGAGTAGTATGATTTTTATTTTTAGTATTAATAGTAGTACCCAAATATATAGGATCGCCTTTAATCGTCAAACTCATTTGAAGCATACAAGTAGTTGAATATGCCTGTTCCAATGCATTCATTCTTGTTTCTGCTTTAAGATTAGGATTGATTGGCCCGGATTTATTACCACTATTTGTTTGTGGGGTACTCACATTCTGTGGTATCTTCAACGAAGTTGTATCGCTTAAACTATTAACACTGGAATCAACATCACTCAAATATGTTATACGATTAGTCTTATTACTAGATGTACCACCATTACTAGATTGTGTTGTATTTGAAGTCTTAGTCAAGGAATTATTATCGGATGAGTTTGATAATTTATTAGATGAATTAGACGCGACACTTTTATCATTAGTACTTGTGCCATTTGTTGATTTAGTAATATCTGTTACATTTGTATCCTTTGGATTTAACTGTGATATTTGGGCCGTTGTATTGGCTGAAAATTGTGTTAATCCTCTTGATAAGATAGACATATAAGCAATGTCTAAGTTTATCTTACAATCTAATACACTGTCATTCTTACCTGTATAGATGTAATTATATTTTCTAATCAAACGTTTAGCCACGTCATCAATAATAGTGTTCTTGTCTATATTTGATGAAATTATGTTGGTATCAATCTTATCATTAACAACTGGAATTAAGTAATATGTAGTTATACCAATAGGTTCTTTAGTGACTTCATGTACTTTTTTAAGTTCAAAAATTGGGACTACACGAATAACCGTTTTAGTTTTATTAGTAGCCTTATCTTCATGGACATATACTAAATCGTTTGATATCTTTTCTACTATGGTTTGTATGGTGTCATTTGTTAAAAATGTATAGGTTCTTTTATCAGTTGACACATTATCAATTTGTTGATTGGTAGATGGAATATCGATAAATTTAGAATTGAATATTTCTAAACTTTTATCATACGCAAATTGGACATAGGTCGATAATCCCCAATGTTTCAACTTACCATTCTTTAAATTATTATTAATAGTATCTTGTATATTGGATAGTAATTTAGAAAATGTATCTAAATTTTTATCAGGTAAGTCAATCGTTATAGCATTATTAAGTACAAATGAATTAGTATCAAATCCTAATTGGTCGTACGCAATAGTAGACATTTTATATAAAGTAGAACCTGTATTAACCGTTGGTACGATATTCAACAACTTCAATGGGAACTCGTATTGTAATTGAATACCATCTTTATCATTTAGTAACGGTTTAGCTTCACCTGTTTCTGTATCATAACCATTAAATGATAGATGAAGTATTAATGGCATACTTGAGATAGACCCTTGATAATTATAACTATGTGAGTATGCCAATAATTGGTCTAGTAAATTAATTCCAAATGGTTCTACTAATGTAAAGTCTATATTGGTTGTAGTGACATTTTTAGTTAGTGAATTAGAGGCAAGAATTGTATTAATGGTTAAATTATCAATCCCTATCTCGGTTACACCCGATTTAGCAATTACTAACTTTTCTTGAAATTCATACGTACTACCACTATTACGAGCATTTGTATATTGAATCATATCTGAACAGGATGGTATGAATAATTCTAAATTATAACTGACGTTGTCATAATCATTTAATGGATTTTGTGGTACATCACTTGTATCTTCAGAAGAAGCATGAGACGAGTATTTCGTAGCCGTATCATCGTTTTTAGGTACACTGGAGGCGAATCTATTGTTAGTATTAGTAATTGTAGTATTCGTAGTATTCGTTGTATTACCCTCTACATTCGCCGTAGATTTAAACTTATTAGGTACATACGTAATATTATCAGCCATTATGCACCAACCATTTTAAGCATTCTAACTTTGGTTGGAATACGAATGGTAATTCCTGTTTTAAAATCAAATACCATATCCCGTAATATTTCTTGATTCATCTGTTTAAGTACGAATGCATACGTATTATCTCCGTATGTATCATAACAGAATTTACCAGGTTTAAAATTATACGTAGTTGTGATAGTATAAAAAGTATCAGTATCATCATTAGGAGTATTAATTGGGTCTAACGGTGCCATATACCATGTTATAGAATTTGTATTTTTATATGGATTTGTCATTTAGCACCACCCTGGAGTTTTTAATAATTCCCCACTTTTAAACGCATTAAGATCAAATTCTTTTCGAATCTTAGTAGGGTTTGTTTGTACAACTAAGTTAATTGTTATATCACATTTATATGGAACTTTAGTTTCTTCATCATTATCATCAAATACAGATTGATAATCAACATCTGATGGTAATGGGAATGAGTAAGACTCAATAATAACAGGTACTTCATTATACATATACTTACCATAGGCACTAAACAATAGGACTGGTGGTACTATTCCCGCCCGTTCTTCCGCTTTAATCCCTTGTTCCATTTTAGTAAATGAACGCAAGAAGTGTCTTGTTTCTAACATTAAACGTGCATTTTCTTTTGAGTTAGCAACGAACAACCCATTGATTGATATCGTAGGTGATTTATTATTAGTGAAACTACGATAATCATAATTGTTATGAGTAAATTGCATTACTTCCCAATTAGATGAATTGGTTTCGGTAATACTAGGGGTAAATGGAAATATCAACCCACCCATCTCTTTTATAGTGGACATGAATGTATTATCACTATAAAGAGTATCACTCTTGGGTTTTAGTATTGCATACCATTTTTTAGTAGAAGTTGTATTGGTAGATGAACTATTATTCGAGGAAGATGATTGTGTTTCAACATCATCTGTATTAGTGGATGAAGTTGTTTGATTCTCAATACTAGAAGCGGAACCATTAGATGGAAATGAAATACTACCTGAACTCATACGTTACTCCTCGTTTATATTTATAAATATAGAATATGGTGAATTGGAGTATGAATATGCCAGTAAGTAAGACTAAAGAAAGAACTAAATCAACCATCGATTTGGATTTTTTAAATCCTCAAAATAACCCACTTACGACGAGTAAGAGTAGTTCTAATTCTATAAGTAGTGAAGATGAATTTCTTAGTAATAAATCAAAGACTTCACCGACAATTAGAACTGATGCCAAAACACGGGCAATGGCACAAAATTCAATGCGTGATTTGATGAATATTGTTACGGATTATGATGTCCCTACTCCTAATAAAACCGAACAATCTGAACCCGATACGAAGAATGCATTAACAGTAAAAGATACTTCATTATGGAATAATAAAAATAATAGAGTAACTCCAAATCTTAAGATGCCCAAATATACCACAGTCGACCAATTACCAGGCACAGTACAACAGGGCATACGAAAATTAGGACAAGACCTATTTAATTCGTTTAATGGTGCCCCTTTAGACCAAATTAAAGTATGGTCTACTTTTACTAATGATAAAGAAGATATGAGTATGGTATCACAATATGTAAAAGCTAAAGGGATACGTGATGACGATGCTAATATTGATTTTAGTAACGTATTACCCGGATATACTGCTAAAGTTTCAATTTGGAATACGGATGAAAATACGTTTATGTTTGTTAAGGATAAGATGGGTGAATATGTATACTCTTGGCCTGCGGGTAGAGGTAGTAAACTAACGAATAACACGTCAAATCGTATTAAATGAAGGACCCGTTAGTATGGTAAACATCTTAAAATTAATAAACGAATATAGGGTCTATAACGATACTGCTTTAAGTGACTACTTGAAACAATACATTCAAAACCCATATCTTTATAAGTTATTTTATAAAGAAATATCTAATAATACCCAATATATGTCTAAAATAACATCTAAACTTACTAATGAATGGGATATTAAAGACAGAGAACAAGATACATTACGCGAATTTGAACCAAATGACAACTTAACCAATCAATTAACCCATATAAGGGACTGGTTGACAGCTAGTAATCCAAATCCAGCCACATTTAACACTATTAAAAATATTGATATGGCTTTTAATATAGCCGACACGTGGTTTAATAAACAAAAAGTGACTAATACACAAGATGGCGTATCAGGCACTAAATTAATACATACATATAGTGATGGTTATAAGATATTACAACTGCTTACTCCAACAGCACTTGATTACGAGTCACAACACATGGGGCATTGTGTGGGTAAAGGGACTTATGATACTAAAGTTACTAGTGGTGATACGATAATATACTCATTACGTGATACTAAAAATATACCCCATGCCACATTGGAAGTAACTGATAACACACTTAAACAAATAAAAGGTAAGCAAAATCAACCAGTTGTTGAGAAATATCGCGACTATATAACAGATTTTATTAATCTTAATAACTTTAAAGATGTTAATGATGTTAAAAATATTGGCATGATTAAATTAGATAACAAAGTATATACACTCAAACAACTTTATGAAATGAAAGATATTATTGTAGAAGGAAATGTTGATTTATCGAAGTTGGGATTAACCACGTTACCTCATTTCAAAAGCATAGGCGGTATATTTGATTGTGGTGATAACAAATTAACAAGTTTAGATGGATGCCCAACTTATATAGGTGGTTATTTAGATTGTAGAGGTAACCAATTAACAAGTTTAAAGGGTTGTGCTACTTATATAGGTGGTAGTTTTGATTGTCGTTATAACCAATTAACAAGTTTAAAGGGATGTCCTACTAGTATAGGTGGTGGTTTTGTTTGTAGTTTTAACCAACTAACAAGTTTAGAAGGTTGTGCTACCCGTATAGGTGGTGGGTTTCATTGTCGTTATAACCAATTAACAAGTTTAAAGGGATGTCCTACTAGTATAGGTGGTGGTTTTGTTTGTAGTTTTAACCAACTAACAAGTTTAGACGGATGCCCAACTTATATAGGCGGTATATTTGATTGTGGTAATAACAAAGTTAAATTATCACGTCCTAAAGGAGTTAAGATTAGGGGTAATTTTTATAATTAAACTTTAACTTTTTATGTAGTTAATAAATAAAACAATTTGACATTCAAATATATCTCGTTATTATAGAATAACGTTCAACTATTATGAACTAATTCTATAAGGGGTAGTACAATGGCTAAGACTAATTATATATCAAATAAGAATCTATTAAGAGAAATTAATAACTCAAAGATGACTTACTGTCAAGTATTGGATAAGAAATACCATGTATTTGATTATATTACGGAAGATTTAACTAATATTACTGATGAATTATTTCAAGAAATCAAAACTAAACGTAAAAGTAGACTCGAAGGAATTGAGATTGATAAGTTAAATAAGAAGAGTAAAACTTACCAACAAGAAAGAGCTAGTATTAATATTGATGTTAATGACGAAGATGTAGTTATACGATTAATGACCAAAGAACATATAATTCCCTATATTACTGGTAAGATTAAGATTAACTTCCCCCCATTTAAACATTTTATTAAACAAGATAATCAATGGGTAGAAGTTGTTCGTTCTCATTGGGAAGGTGATTTCACAACAGGTAAGTTAAATTTAAATAAGGGTAAATTATCAAATGAACTAGTTTTAATGTTTATGGCATTAGCAAAGAGATATTCTTTTGTGGGTAAGTTTAGAGATTATACTTATAGAGAAGATATGGTAAGTGAAGCAACATTACATCTATGCATTAATTGTTTAAAATTTAATGAGAGTCGTTCGGATAATCCATTTTCATTCTATACAACGTTAGTTACCAACTGTTTCAAAGCAACTTTAAAGATTGAAGCTAAATATCGAGATTTAAAAGATGATATTGCAATGGAAAATAATATGCCTGCATCATTTAACTCACAAGATTATCTTATTGAGGAAGCAAGTAAAGCATATTACTCTAATGACCAAAGTTATGGACATAGTGTCTTTGTAGACGCAGAAAAAGGTATAGTTACAAATGATTTATAATGAAGATTGTCTTATTGGATTAAAACGTATTCCTGATAAGTCGATTGACGCTTGTATTACAGACCCACCGTATTCATTAAATAAAGATTATGGTAATGATTCAGATAAGTTATCAAAGGCAGATTACTTAGCATTTATGTATGAGTGGATTGATGAAGTTGATAGAGTATTAAAAGATAATGGTAGTTTTTATATCTTCTTGTCATGGCAATATAGTCCTGAGATATTTTCATATATTAAAACAAAGATGAATATGGTTAATGAAATTATATGGGACCGTAGAGTTCCTAGTATGGGAGGGTCTACAAGAAGTTATTCATCAGTACATGATAATATTGGATTCTTTGTTAAGGGTAAAGGATATACTTTTAATATAGATGATATTAGAATTCCTTATGATGAAGAAACAAAAAAGAAACGGTCAAGAAAACGATTTGAGGGTGCCAAATGGTTGGAACTAGGTTGTAATCCTAAAGATGTATGGTCAATTAGTAGAATACATGGTCAATCACAAGAACGTCAACCCCATCCTACCCAAAAACCATTAGAGTTGATTAACCGTTTAGTATTAGCAAGTTCAAATGAGAATGATACAATATTAGACCCGTTTCTTGGTAGTGGTACCACTGCAATTTCCTGTATAAATTTAAAGAGAAATATTATTGGATTTGAATTGAATCCAATATACTATACTCAAGTACTTAAAAGAATACAGGATAATAGTAATGGATAATTTATTTGAGCGAGCGATAGTATTTTCCGATTTACATTTGGGATTGAAGAATAATAGTAAGGAACATAATGTAGATTGTACTAAGTATATTGATTGGTTAATTAAAGAGAATAAAACTCTTAAGGCGGAAACATTATTATTCCTTGGTGATTTTCATCATGTTAGGAATGCCATATATACGAGTACATTGGATTATAGTATTCGAATTTTACGCAAATTATCAAAGAATTTTAAGGATGTATATTTCTTAGTTGGTAATCACGATATGCACTTTCGTGATAAACGTGATATTACGTCATTAGAGTTTTTACGTGAATATCCAAATATACACTTAATTGATGAACCTACTTCGGTTGGTAATTGCTTATTACTTCCATGGTTAATTGATGATGAATGGAAGGAAGTTCCGAAGAGTGAAGCCAAATATGTATTTGGTCATTTAGAATTACCGGATTTCTTCCTCAATGCAAAAATAGTTATGAGTGACAAGGGTGAGCTAAATAGTAAATTATTAATGAACCCCGATTATGTATTCTCAGGACATTTTCATAAACGTCAAAAGAGAGATAAGGTTGTATATATCGGGAATGCATTCCCTCATAATTATGCCGATATTGGGGATGAGAATGAACGTGGCTTTATGTTTTTAAAATGGGACGAAACACCAAGATTCCATACATGGCCGGAAACACCAAAATATATGAATGCAAGTCTTGTTTATATATTGAATAATTTAGGAATGTTGGATTCCAAAACATTTTTAAAAATACAAATTCCAAGTGATATAAACGCACTTGATATTGCTTATGTAAAAGAAACATTGTTATCATATTTTAAATTAAGGGAAGCATCCTTAGTTTTTACAAATGACGTATATGATAGTATAGAGGGGACGATTGATGATATGGACAATGAAGAATTTGAAAGCATAGACGATATAATTATTACTTTACTTCGTAACGTAGAATCAAGTACACTAGATAAAGAAATGTTAGTGGACTTATATGGGATGTTATGATATGTATCGGTTAGACCAAGGAAGTAAGTTAGAAATTTATCCTACATTGACATTACCTAATAAACAAGGTGGCTGTAAAAATATTATATGGAAAACATCAATATTTAACCCTATTAAATATAACGTACTAACTATCTACAATGGTAAAGTAGTGAAGTTTAAATATATTAAAGGGAATCATAGGGTGATAGATAGTGATAACGTTTAATAAGTTATACATTCGTAATTTTATGTCTTTTGGTAACGTAACGGAAGAGATTGAATTAACAAAAGAACAAGTAACTCTTATATTGGGTGAAAACCGTGATAAGGGAATTAATACGGGTGAACGTAATGGTGTAGGTAAGTCTTCTATCGCTATGGCATTACATTATGCAATTACGGGTAAATCGATTGGTAATAAGATTAAACTATCCAATCTTATTAATAAGACGAATCGAAAGAATATGGAAGTCACACTCGAATTCTCCAAGAACAATGTTCAATATAAGATTGAACGTGGTCGTCATCCTGAATATTTAAGATTTTATATACAAGATAACTTAGTTGTGGAAGATGCTGCACAAGGCGAAAAGAAAGATACTCAATTAGAGATATATAGACATTTGGGTATGAGTGCTGAACTGTTAAACCAAACAGTATTATTAACAACTTATGTTGAACAATTTCTCGACCAAGGTGGAACAGAACAAAAGAACCTAATAGAAGAGTTACTTGGTATATCACTACTCACACAAAAGTCCGATAAATTAAAAGAGTTGATAAAAGTTACAAAACAAGCAATAGAACAAGAAGAATTTAAGATTAAAACTATCAATGACTCTAATAATAGATTATTAGAAGTTTATGAAGATGAACAAAATAGATTGTCATCTAAATTAAAAGAATGGGATATAACACATACTAATGCTATACAAAATTTACTATTGGATATAGAAACATTATCCACTGTTGATATTGAAAAAGAATTACAAAACCACGAAACAATGACTACGTGGAATATGTTGAATGATATGGTTATTAGAGCTACTAAAGATAAGTATTCATTAGAGAATAATCGTAAGTCTATACTACGTGATATTAACACCATATCAGCTCGTATAGTGGAGATTGAAAAGAATATACAATGTGTCAATGAAGATATTTGTCCTACTTGTAAGCAGACTATATCCAATAAGGAATTGATGATACAGACATTTACTAAGTCTTTAAATGATGAAGTAACTAAATTGGAAGGTAAGAAGAAAGATATTGTTGATGTTGATAATCGTATAAGTGAATGTATGGATAACATTGTTGCTATGCCACCCAAACCAACATTGTCATATAATAACATCAAAGATGTTTATTCCCATAAGGATAGATTACAGGAAAAAGTTAATAAACTAACTCATATACAAAATGAAGTTAATCCTTATATTGAACAGTTACAAAATAAACAAAAAATCCCGTTACAGGAGATATCACGTGAGGTATATGATGACCTTAATAATATATTAACTCATCAAGTATTTTTGTTTCAAATGTTGTCATCCAAAAGTAGTTATGCACGTAAGCAAATATTGGAACGCAATCTACAACACTTAAATATAAAACTTAAAAAGTATTTGGAGAAGTTGGGATTACCACATAAAGTTAAGATACTTGGTGATTTAAGTGTCGAGATAAACCACTTAGGGGAAGAATATGATTATGCGAACCTCAGTCGAGGGCAAAGAACAAGATTAACACTGGCTCTAATGTTTAGTTTTCGTGATGTATGGGAAAGCAGCAATGATTCCATTAACTTAATGTTTATGGATGAAATTATTGATTTAGGATTAGATGATGCCGGTATGGAATCTGCATTAGAAATATTAAAGAGTTTTGCTCGTGATAGAGGTAGAAATATATTTCTTGTATCACATAAAGATAGTTTATGCTCACGTGTTAGTTCTACTATGAAAGTTATATACGAAGTTGGATTTAGTCGCACTGAATGGGTTAATAATGTATAACTTGGGGGTAATATGAAAAGAGCAATAGAACCTTATATTGTTAAGGTTAATCAATATAATGATGATGTACCTAAATATAGTAAATCTATAATCACAAAACGTGATACTGATATTCGTTGCAATGAATTACCTGATATGTTTCATAATACTGTGAGTATAAATGATTTTAAATATACGAACAACATACTAATACGATGGTGACAATGAATGTATAGAACGCTGGAACCATATAATGAACTAGAATCAATAACAAGGAGGTTCTTTGCACATGGTCATCTAACTCCTAGTAATGTGAACAAAGCACGTTTAAATGTATCGAAGGGATTGCCAGTATATCAATATATTGATGGTAATGGGTTTTATGGAATTGTTTGGAGTGGAGTAAAGATTAGTAATCTTATTTCACGTTTTGAAATAAAAACATTCGTTGGTAACTCACATGAAGTTGAACAGAATTTTAAATATGTACTTGGTAATTTTAAATTGTTAAACTCACCAACTAATAGTTATATATCAAACTTTAATAACTGTCCTTTGTTTATAGGTGGTAAATTTAGTTGTGATGTCCCGTTTAATATCGGACTAACTATTAATGAGAAATGCCAAATTGAAATTTATTCGGGTGAGACATGAGACGCACATTAGAACCCATTAATATGATGATTATAATATCAGAACCAATAAATCACTATATTAATGCTATTGAACGTACGAATTCATTTAGAGATGATTGCTATACATCAAGTTTTAAATTTCGAACTTATGATTATAAGTTCATTGATTTCGGTATACAACATCCAATACTCCTATTGCCATATAACTCTTTTGGACTGAATGATTATTATTTTCACTATTAACTATTTCAACCTTATATGTTATGATGGATAACATTGAATGTTTATTAATAATGAGGATGGTTAATGAAAAGAAATTTAGACCCATATATTAAGTATCCAAACTATTATACATTTGATAAACCATGTATTCATTATTTATTACAACGTGAAATGATAGAAACAGTAACCAATGTCATTAGTCGTCCTTGTCAAACAATCATACTTGATAGTAATAATCATTTAAGTAGATTGAAATATGTGAGTTGTGAGTACGTTAGTTTATATGATATGAGATGGTCTTCTCGTTTGAATCAACCATTTATTGGCTACAAGTATTCTCATCTTACGGGTGAGTGGGTTGATACTAAGTCATATGGGACAATAATAAAAGGTCATATTATGAATGTATAGAAACTTAGAACCAACAAACAATGAAATACTAATGGGTTGTATGGCTGGAATATTCCCCAATGATAGAACTACTGATATTAAGTTTCCCACCCCAATCATGCTTGGCTCACCATTAACATCGAATTATAATTTTCATTTAATCTGTAATAGTAGATGTAACAATGTTGTTACTAGACATAAATGTATTTTATTAATTAATAATAGTAATATTATGGGTCATGTTTTGAAGTATATTAATGGAACATTAACCATTCGCCCAGTAGAACGATGTAAATTTCTAAAAGGTACAAATGGATTTCCAAAATATGTGAGAGAAATAGATTTACGTTTACCCTTTTATAATATATGATGTTAATTAACATACTGAGTTTAAGAAATGGCTATTAATTCAATACGGTGCTTAGAACCTTATGATATGAGTAAAGCCCAAAATATAGTAATAGATTGGGATTTATATAGTAGTCGGTATGGTTTTGAGTTGTATTATACCAACATGATAACAAGGGATGATGTTTGTTTAGCAATAATGGGTATTACGTCATTACCAAAATTTAAGTATTGTGGTGATACTTTTTATGTTCACAATAATAAATTGTCTAGTTTAAAAGGTAGTCCTATTTATGTAGGTGGCGATTTCCATTGTGAATTGAATAAGTTGACGAGTTGGGAAGATGGACCAATAGTCGTAAATGGGGAAGTTCGTTGTTGTGATAATAAGACAATGATTAAATTACCTAAGAATTTATTAGTTAGAGGTAAATTTATAAATGTTTAGAGAGTTAGAGCCATATAGTGAGAATAGTCTAACAAAACATTACCTTAAGAGGAATAATGATTTAGGTTGGTATGATACCGTACCTAACTTAATCGGAAGGGACAATATCTTTATATATAACGGTATATCACATATTGATTGTAGTTTCCTATATCAATTCGTAGTACCAATATGTGATTTAAAAAATATAATTACTAGACAATCCGTTGGATGTGTTACATTTCAACGTAATAATATTATAATGAAATTCAAGTATATGACTAATTCAATTACTTCTAGTGGTGATTGTGGGGCTTGTTGCTGGATACATAGTCATGTATTAACAAACAAGATGAAACAACGTATATTAGATAGTGGTAATTTTAATAATGGAGTCTATGACGGCACCTTATTTATGGAATGACAAGAGGAAGAACATAATGTTCAATAATAGAAAGATTCAAGATGATGGTACGGTAATTCTTAACAACGACGGATTATTGGAATACTTGTATATTGATAGTTCCTTATCCAATGTTTGTTTTGAGGATACGGAAGAAGTCAAACAGTATAATGAATTAGCTAAAATATATAATTTACCAATTTTGAAAAATATAAATAACAAACAAAATAACGATTGGTTTATGCCAAATAAGTATAAGACGATGGATGTATATGATTACTTTCATAGTATGTCGTTAAGTGAAGTACAGTTATTAAGAGTAGATGAAGAACTAATGTTATATGAAAAATATCACTTTATTAATGCTTTAAAGTTCATAATCTATTTGATTGATTACATGAAAAGTAATAGTATTATTTGGGGAGTAGGCAGAGGTAGTTCTTCTGCATCGTATTTATTGTATTTGGTTGATTTACATATGGTGGATTCATTAGCTTATAATATACCAATTACAGAATTTTTACATGATTAAGAGGTAGTAGGATGAGTGAACTATATATACAACAAGATAAGGGTAAAGAATATAACTTATACAACATTAAAGATGAAGTTGTAGGTAGTTATATGTTACATCCTAAATCGGAAAATGTATTGAATGTGACTGTAAAGGGTAAATTTGTTTTACCTTATAAATTTAAATTGTATATGGATGTGTTAAAACTTAAAAAATTAGGACTTGTGATAGAGAAACAACCTAGTATTACTAAACAAGAAGAAGATATTTTATCTCAAACGTTAGATACTATGGATGATGATAACCTTGAAACGGTGAGATACATTGATAGTGTCCTACTAGACAGAATCCTGTCTGCGAAAAATCAAACGGAAGTTGATGTCATTGTGACAGATGTTAATTCTCATAAAGAGGACGAGTCATATAACACATACAGGAACGCCAATCCATCAGAAAAGGATGATAATACTTCTATATTTAAGAATTGGTATTTACGTACATTTACCAATACGGATAAACAAATTGAACAATTAATGACGTGCTTAAATAATCGTTTAATACGACATGGTACGCCATTAACAGTTGATGAATTGAATTCATGTATTTTCCATATAACGCTAGAATATCGTAAGAGGTTTAAACCAAACGAAACATTAATAGAAATATATTCCTATTATGGATATCAACATTTGAAACCGAAGACTCTTGATCAAATATTACTATACCCCCCTCATTACTTTGGCAAGTATGGTAGCGATGAACATAAGTTATATTTCTTAATGGATAAAGTATCTAATAGAGATATTCCATTATCACTGTATAGATTATGCGACGCGTTTTTCACATCACTATCATTTGGACAGTTAAACAGATATAAAGATTCTGTTAAATTAAAAGTATTTGAATCAATAATGAATTATAAGTAGGAGGAAGAAATATGGCTAAAAGTTTTAGAGGACAACAAGTAGATATGGATAAGTTGGTTTTAACCAACCAACAATCCATTGCTATTGGTAATGCTAATATGAATGCCCGTGGGGATATTATTGGTAAGGGTGGGAAGATTATTAAGACTCGTGAGGAACAAAATAAGGAATTTCATGAAGCCAATCTATCTAATCCTGAACCGGAAAAAGTTAGTTTGAATGATGTAAAGGTGGATAAGTAACATGGGGAAGAATCAACTAATTGATGGTAAGTTAATACCTAAACCAAATGAGATTATTGTATCTAATATGGATAGAGGGTTAAAGGTAACATTGGCTGGTATTATTGTACCAAACGATGAAATGACTGAACGAGGTATACACCCACGATGGGCTAAAGTTCATCGTGTTGGTTCTAATATCGATTATTTAACTGCCGGACAATGGGTTCTTATTGAACATGGGTATTGGTCACATATTGTTGAAATAGTCGAAGATGGGGTTCCGTATGATTTACAAGTAATCATCAAAAAGAATATGGAACATTTATTAATGGTAAGTGATACTTGCCCAGATGGAGTAAATTAAGATGGCTAAGAAAAAAACATTATTGACGGATACACCAGTACCTGTAATTGATAACAACAAGGTTGATGAAATGGATAAACCTACGGTTGAATCAATCTATCAACCATTAGAAGAATGTTTATCATTTGCATTCAAGCAGCTATTGGCAAAAGCATTCTATGTATCACCAAAGATTGTTAATTGTATGATTAAATCTATGAATGAAGTATATATTCATAATCCCCTATTATTGAAACAGGAAGTTGAAGTTTTAACCACCGTATTAGAAGATATATTAAAATCGGAAGATATTTTCTTTGGTTTGTCTAGTATCGTTAGTGATGAATTAATTATTAGATTGCCTAGTGAATTTAAGAAACAATTATCAACTGTTTATAACAACAGACCATTAATTGTTAAAACAATAACTAATGCATTACAAGTAGTATATGACGACTGTAAATTAGTAAGTAGTAATGATATTAAACAGTATTCTACCTTACTCACTGGGTTGACTACCGAAAACGTTGAACAACTAGAAGAACAAGTTGATAGTAAGGAAACTATTAGTGTTAAAATCCGTGAACGAATTGGACATTCTATATTCGACGATAAAGAATTGTTAAATTATCCATTAACTACATCAAAGGATAATAGTGACAGACCGATTACGACAATGAATGAAAAGGGTAAGTATAATACTATTAGTATTGATAACGACGTACTGGATGGTATCAAAGATACAATGTCACGTATTAGTAAAGATTGTAAGGACGTAAAACCAACAAATTTACTAAAAGTTAAAAATTGGTTATATCGTACTTTTACTCCGATACAAAAACAGGTGAGTGATTTACGTGAAGTGATGAGTCATCAGTCAAAAGATTCTGTCTTATCACGAGAACAATATTACAGTACCATCCAATATGGAATTAGAACAAAGTTTAGGCAAGACGCTACATTAAGAGTATTAAGTGAACGTAATCCTAACTTGCGTTCATTATTGGATTTAATAGGGGATGACCATATTCCATTAAAAGTAAAGAAACGTTGGTTTAAATAAGGAGTTGAGAGATGTATAAATTAATCGCGGATAAATTGTATCGAACCTTTGTACCTACTAATAGACAAATCGAAACATTAATGACAAAAATGGCGGAAGAAGCGGATGTAATGTGTGGGTATCCAATATGTAATAGTGAAATCGGTGAACAAATCAAAAAAGTACAAACTAGTATATATAACGTGTCAAAAGAGACTGGTAATTGGATACCTAATAGACAAACGTTATTGGTGTTGGGGTATAATAGTATGTCTGATAAGGGTATGTTAAATAGGTATGCACTACGAGTGAAGAGACGGGTTACATATTATTTAACCCATGAACTTATATAACCCATTGACTTAGTATCATTCTTACCTATATAATGGCGTTATAATTAATTTTATAACGCCATTATATTGAGTAACATCATGTACCAACTAACCTGTAATGATATCGTATATAACGGTTTAAAACATTTTATTAAATGGAATAATGCTTTAGGTTTAACATTACTCAATAAGGTTGATTTGGATTTAACAACTTGTGGTATTATGTCCTACAATGAAAAGTATAATTGGATTAAAGTACCATTAATAAGTGATTCGACACAGGTTGGTACGGTTAAAGTTAAGGAACATACATTCAAATTAAAATACTTTCAACGAGGTGATGTATCAAACTGTTCAATCGAAACTAAACCAACAAATAATGAAAAACTATCAATCGAAATACATACATTATGGAATCAAATTAATGAAATTATTAATCTATATTCTGACTATAAGAATGATGGATTTAAAGGGCGGGCAGTAACATCATTTAATACATTAGACGTTATAGCACATACAATCAAAGTTGTCGATATACATAGCTTTGTACCCGCTAGTGATAGGAACAATATACCAACTTATTCACGTGTATTGAACTCTTTACTACCATATAATACAGTATCACCATCACCTACTATTGAACAATACGATAGAGCAAAGTTATTAATGGATAAGTTTGGTAATATCTCTAATCCTCCACCAACCATCCTAGATAGTTTTAGTGAACAATTAGAACAAAAGATTACAAGATTATGTAAGCATGATGATATCACTTTTAAAGACTTACCAACAATAGTATGTATTGTTCAATGGCAACTAGAAGAAGCAACGTTACCTACTAGTATTGGTAAAGTAGGGGATAAAATTAAGATAACCGTTGAAGTGATTACCAATCGTGAAGTATTGGGTGTGTTTGGGAAATATAATGAGTTATATATGAGAAGTGATGATGGACAGGAATATGATTGGTACAGTAATAGATACTTTGATGTCGTTAGAGGTGATAAGTTGGAATTAATGGGCGTTATCGCATCTGTCCAACAGAAGTATGGTAGGATAAGAACACGTATTAATTATGTTAAATTATTGAATCGCTTATAAACATTTTGACTTTAAAATTCTATACGATATAATACGTAATAAGTTATTTAAAATTGAGGAGAATATAATTGAAGAAAGAACAGTTTTTATGGGTTGAAAAGTATCGTCCTAAAACATTAGAAGATTATGTTTTCAAAGATGACAATGTTAAGAAAACAGTTGAACAATGGATTCATTCTAAAGACATTCCTCATATTTTGTTATATGGGCCACCAGGTACAGGTAAGTCTGCATTAATTAATATATTAAAACAAGATTTGGGTTTAGAAGACATATTAGAAATTAATGCATCTAATGAAACCAGTATTGATGTTATACGTACTAAGGTTATGAATTTCATTCAAACAATGAGTTTTCAACCATATAAAGTAGTAATCTTAGAAGAAGCTGAGATGATTAGTCCAAACGGACAAGCAGCATTAAAACGTCCTATGGAAGAATATGCTTCTAGTGTCCGATTTATATTAACGTCTAATAATGTTAATAGGATTGACCCTGCTATTCGGTCACGTTTACAAGCGATTCATATTGATAGACAAGACGAGTTATCATTTAAGATTCGTGCTGTTCAAATACTTGCAGAAGAAGGTGTTAATTTTACAGAAGAAACATTGGATGCATATATGAGGGCATCATATCCCGATATGCGGAAAATGATTAACTCCTTACAATTGAACTGTGTCGATGGTGTGTTATTATCCTCTACTAGTAGTGATGTAAGTACATCGGATTATCAGTTACAGGCAGTTGAATTATTCAAAGCTAATAAAATACAAGAAGCAAGAAAACTTATCTGTGCCAATATCAAACAAGAAGAATATGAAGAATTCTATCGTTTCTTGTATCGTAACTTAGATTTGTTTGCTGCCGATGAAACTAAACAAAACGAGGCATTAATTATTATCAACCAAGGATTACTTGATAATACAATTACGGCTGACTCCGAGATTAATTTATCCGCTACATTAGTTAAGTTGGGAATGCTTTAATAATGGATAATTCACAAGAAGAATCAAACGATTCACATTTCACAGTATGTAAATGTTATGTTAGTGCAGTCCAAGAAGCTGAAACTATGCAATTTAAAACTTGTATAGAACTATTTGGTATGGATATAATAACTCAAACAATGAAAACTAATAACCTATACATACCTAAACTGTTTAGTAATTGGGCTAAGGCAATTCTTTATGGACTCGATGTAGTTGAGATGTTACAGTATCCATTAGAATGCATTGTGGAGGGTGATTGTTCAGATTATTTCCAAGTAGTTTATTTCAATCCATCCACCCAACAAGGTGAACCTATCATTAAGAAAGTATTAAATACAAAGGCAATGAGTTTAGTATCATTAGATGATTTAGCTATTGGATTACCTAATAGTAAAAAACATCTAGTACATCGTTCTAATCAATCAGTAAATTAAGGAGTTAATGTTAATGGAAAATTTAACTAAGTTTGAATTTAAGGCTAAGACGGCGTATTTAATCGTCACACAACGGATAGTTACACAGAATCGTGTTCCTAGTATAGTGGAAGATGTCAACGCCTGTACGAACATTAAAACACATAATTTACAAGAAGGTTGGGTCATACTAGACTTGAAACATGGTAAAGTAATTAAAAATCGTATGGCTGATACTAAAGAAAAAGTTTATAATTACTATACTGATAAGTATGTTACTGAGATTAAACAACTTCAAGCAGAAGTTAATAAGTAATTATGTATCGAGTATTAGAACCATATACGTTGAGTACTCGTCATACTATTAGTGATGCTATATGGGATGAGAACGATGATGTATCAATGGAGGAACGATTAATTTCTAAATTGCTTCGTTGTCTTTATCAGCCAATAATACGAAACCCCATCATAAAGAATTCATGTAACTTTATGGACAGTCATGGTATCTCAAGGCCTATTAAGTATTATCAGTATTATACGCAATCTTCCAATTTAAATTAGGGGTAAGTTCCTTAAATAACGTAATGAACTTTTCCGGTTCATTTTTGTTAATTTTTAACAAACGAGTTTTTTTAATTACATTACCATCATCGTCCATAAATTTATTCTTCTTTGAATTGTAGATTGAACATATAGCAGTAGATGCATATATGTAATTGCCTCGTTGTCTTATCATATATATACTATTACGGTCTGATAGAACCATCATCTTTTGACGACCATTCCTTAACCATAACGATGCATATACATAACTATAATGGCTTGAGTCAAGTATATCTACCCACGTCGGTTGTTCATACATTGTGAATCTTTTAAAACTATTTGCAGAATACATCAGTCATCCCCATTATAGTAATCATTTTTGGCACATTATAGCAGTTAATTCCTTCATTATCGATTTTTCATGTTTAGCGAAGTATGCTACTAATTTTTCTTTTGTATAACAAGGTCTATCTCTATGCCATTTACAACCATCATGAGTTGAATTGTCCGCCTCGAACGATTTAATAGTATCATATGCATTAATGGTAATTGATGCTCCCTCATATCTACATCTTAATACTCTTGTATCAATAGTAAAATATATATATGGACCAAAGTCGTATTGTTCAAATTCTTCAATGCTTTCAAACGAAAGACAATCCTTGTCCGCAATATAACGTCTAAATACTCGTATAAATGTAGGTTTCATATTAGCATTGGTTTCTATAAACCCTGCCATCGCATTGTTGTAGTTTTTGATAAATTCTTCACTCATATCATATCCCCAAATTAATTTATAATACTGTTATAACATACTTATTATTAAAATACAAGACATTGACAAAAATAATTTAAAAGTTTATAATGAGTTAACATTTAAAGGAGTTATAATGAAAGCATATATTATATCTGATATTCATAGTGAGTTTTGTGAATCCAAAATATCAAAACAAAACAATATATTCAAACATATCATTATTCCTGACGATATAGATTTGGTTATAATTGCTGGTGATATATCAAACAACATAGAAGACCATAAACAACTGTTTAAACAAATCAAACAACCAATCGTCTTTGTAGCGGGTAATCATGAATTCTATAAACGGGAATATTATCAACAAATCCAGGAACTGGAATCACTTAATAGTGATAATGTACATTTCTTAAACAATAGTACGTTTGAGATGAATGGTACAACGTTTGTTGGTGGGACATTATGGACTGATATGAGACTAACAAATTCTCAATCTCTTCATTTACAACTCGGTAAAAAGTATATGAACGATTTTAGAATCATTCGTTATGCACAAGGGACATTGACCCCAGATGATACTTTATTATTACATAATACGACGATAGATTGTATTAGACAGACATTGATTAAAAAAGATAATGTTGTAATAGTAACCCATCATGGTATGTGTCCAAGAAGTATTGATATTGATTATAAAGGTGATTTTTCTAATGATTACTATGTTAGTGATTATGATTCTTTAATTAGAGAATATAGCCCTAAAGCAGTAATACATGGTCATGTTCATACTCCATTTAGATATAATATTGGTTATACGGAATTACTATGTAATCCGATGGGTTATTATGGTGAAAGAAAAGATACAACAGTCGTACCAATGATATTGGATTTTTAAGATGAGAGAATTTATTGTAGATGTTAGCCATGATGACAATGTGAATGTTTGGGTAGCTAAATGTGATGAGATTCCAGCCATAACCGAATCTACTACATTAGATGTATTATATGAACAATTCGCCACGATGGCATCAGAAATAGCCGTATTAAATAAATTGGTTGATAAGATAGAAGATGCGGTCTTTAAATACGAAGGATATGTCATAAACGAAAGTGATGTAGAATTGGCTAAATTCAATCGTGAGTTTATATCACAACAAAAGAGTTTAGATGGTGATTTATTAAAAGTGATGATAGATAACCGTTATGATTTGTATGAACGTGCCGAAGAATGATTAGAGGGCTATCACCATATAAGGAAGAATGTGATGAACTAATTAACTTAGAAGTTCATAATGATTTTTATCTTCGTGATGTAATATTAGAATATAACGGTAGAAATGTTATTTTGCGGGGTAGTTTGATAATAGTTAGTGCTATAAGACTCGGACAGGACCGTAAAAGGTTTAAGTTTTCCAAGTCATGGTTGTATGATTTTAGTATGAGGATGTTCCAATGAAAATTAATAACTTATATGAAGAAATAGTTGAAGATGGGAAATTAGTTATCGTGATAACTAAAGGCCCTCATACAAATACAAGATTGATAATTAAAGATATGGTAATGGATAATGACGGGGTTGATTGTACTGTCGATTACGAATATAAGGCAACGCACAACCCTAGTTTAAAACTTTATCAATCAATACTATCAAATGTTATTAATGATATGTTACTAAAATCGATTAATGAAGTTGAACATAAGATGAGTGAGTAAATTAATGTATCGATTCTTGGAATCTTATTTTAGTGAACGGATGTATTGTGATGAACGTACCGTATTTAGATGTGATAAGAACAAAACATTATCTACTAGTTTATACGTTCGTAATATAACAGATGGTTCGTGTAGTAACATAATATATAGAAAGACATTTAGCGTTGACTTTAATACAACATATAATTTAGATTCAAACTATAAGTATTCACTAAGAGTATTATCATATTTAAAAGGTAGAGTTGAACTCGGCTAGGCAATATAAGGATATTGAAATGAAAGTAATACTATGCACGTTATTAATGTTTATACCCTCAACAACCTCTATACTCGCAGCTGCATGGCTGTCTTATCATGATAAGACAGGATGGGGGTGGTTTATATTTACTGCAATATTAACTTATGGTGGTAGTATTAAATTTTCAGACGATAAGACGGATAATAGTGATGATGCAAATTAGAGGTCTTGAACCATACAAAGATGTTCCAACAATATGTGATTGGTTATGGGATTACGAAGTAATATACATATCGACAAGAATTACGGACAGTAATAGGATATCAAGATATCCTAATAATAATATGAGTATTTCAAAACATAACATACAGTTTTCTATGGAGGCCGATAGAACATATATTATAACATCAAAGTATTATCCTTCAATGACAGCTGAAAAATACAGAATTAAACAAATAATGCTACATGATTAGTACTGTTAAGTTATCTTCTTTACCAATATCAGTCACTCTATCTTTATAACCCTTATAATATTTAAACTTAATATTAGTAGACATATTAAAACGAGCAATACAACGTTCAAACTTAAGAATTACATCTATGTCGTAAGGGAATGGTAATATGTATCGGTCTTCTCGCATTGACATACATGGTTCGATATTTCGGTATTGCCTCATTATAACCACCATTGTTTGTTTAAATCATAAGAACTAATGTGATGCGTTCTATGTGGGGAAGTGCGTTTTATCTCTATCTTTTTTTGAAATTGTTTCATTGCTTCACGTAATATACAATCGTCTAAGAATCGTTCAAACTGTATTAATTCAATTTTGTTCGGTGAGTATTTGGTAGCGATAGGAGATGAGTTATATACATAGTTACGACTAATGACGGACTCACATTTGGTTATGCTTATTCCAACGTTACCCTTATAACTATATTTTTCTAGTAATATAGCATCATCAGTTATTGAGATTGTACGATAGGTCATAACTACTCCTAATAATTGTAGTTGATATTATTAATTATAATAGTACCTTTATCCTCGGGTGGGGTATTAAAATCCCATCCTCGAAAAATCCTACCAACGTATAATGGACAACCATCGATTGTCCCTATATGATTATCTTGACATATAAAGTCACCACCTACATAACGAGGACTACCCGTTAGTGAATATAATTCTATATGATTACATATAAACGTACCACTCACATATTTGAAATGTGGTAGTTGGTATTTCGTATCCATTATAACAGTCCCACGGTCGATAATATTATACAATGCACAATCATTGTATACTGTAATGCTTAATTCCCCCGTCCGTACTGATGAGTATGAGTAATTGTCATTGTATGGTTCTAAGTTTCTATTCATTTATAAATTCACCACTAATAGTAACTCCTTCAGACGAGGTAATATAGTTATGGAAATAATTTAAACTACCACCTACATAGATAGGACAATATTTTAAACTTGTTAATTGGTTATTATCACAATCAAAATCTCTACCCACATAAATCGGACAACCCTTTAAACTTGTTAGTTTCATGTTACTACAAGTAAAGTCACCACCTACATAGATAGGGCATCCCTTTAAACTTGTTAATTGGTGATGATAACAAGCGAAATCGCCACGGGCATACTTGAAATGTGGTAATGTTTTAACCCCTGAATCATTCAAGTATTCATTATCACGAGTAATAATGTTAACATCACTAACTCGATATTTAATAGATCTAACATCTGAACGGTATGGGTTAAGTTGTCTATTCATTTTGAAAACGACCTATGATTTTAATATTACGTGGTCTCTTCAAACTAATTCGATTGTCGTAACATGAAAATACATTACCTACATACTTAGGACTATATTTTAAATCAATTAAGTCATTGTTGTTACAAGTGAAATTACCTCCAACATACAACGGTGCATATTGTAATGTTGTTAAATTATTTATATCACAATCAAAATCTCTACCCACATAGATTGGACTACCCTTTAAACTTGTTAGTTTCATTCCACTACAAGTAATAAACCCCGCAACATATTTAAAGTTAGGTAGTCTATCATTATGTAATGTACAAGAACCTCTAATAATCATATTCGTAAATCCATCCATCCTATCGTATAAACGAGTTAATGGTGATGAATTGCATTCTAATTGAGTATATGGTTCTAAGTCTCTATTCATTTTGAAAGTTACCCAATATTGTTATATGAACGGGGTGTGATAGTTTTATTTTATTATTATAGCAATAGAATCCTCGTCCTGTATATAGAGGACTGTAATCCAAATTAGTTAATTGGTTATCCTCACAATGAAACCCACCACCTACATAAATCGGGCAACCTTCTAAACTGGTTAATTGATTATCGTTACAGGTGAAATGACTACTCACATATTTAAATAGGGGTAGGGAATTCCCGTCTGCACGACAGTACCCTCTAATGATAATATTATTACTACCATTTAGACGAAGATAATAGTTTTGTTGTATATTATAATCGGATTCACATCTCCATTCTATTTTACTATATGGCTCTAGTTTCCGTTTATATGGATTTATATAACTTTTCTTCATATATTAATGAACTCAATCTTGTATATGGTTCTTGTACTTATTAAATTTCTTACAGTATTTAATCCGTTTGAATGCATTGAAGTCATCAACCCCACGCCCTCATAACTACTAATGTTAATTAACAGTTAATTAAACTTAATTTAACCTATCATTATTAATTTAACAAGACGGTATTTTTATAAATATAACAAATAATGAATTGGAGTACAAGAACATGAGTATGAATCGTCAACAAAGATATACATATACAATAACTTTAACCGATACAGATATCATCGGTTCGACTGTTGGATTCGTTACTAATAAGAAGATATGGCAGTATGATACGTTCACAACGGTTAAACCATTTACTCCTGGTACTAATATACCAACATCAACCGCGATTTCAACAATGTTATCCGCTAGTAATTTTAGATGGAATCAAATATTAAAAAACATTGGATTTAATGCAATGCCTATATTAATTGGCAATGTCGTTACTAGTTCAATGACGATAGACACTTGTCCATCAACGATTACATTTGATGTAGTATATGAGAATGTTGACTATATAACATATCCAGATAGTTTTAATGACGGGGTTGTCTTAACCGGTGTTGATGCAATAAAGAGAATGGTTTCTCTTGTATTAGCTAACCAATATTCACAACAACTTTGTGAAGTGTTTAATGCCACTTTAGATGATTTAAATCGTCCATACGGGGTTAGTACTATTAAGATTGATATATTACCAATAGTAACTGGTTCAACACTAGAAGCCCGTGTAACGGCATTAGAAACTAATAATATAACAGTTACCGTGGTCAAGGAAGAGATTATCTAGTTACAAAATGTTATTCATTACGGGGTGATTTATTTTTAATTCATTTGAGTCACTTTCCGTAAATTGTGATACTCTACCTTCATCATGCCATACTCTTAATGCATATAAACATTTTGTCGTACTAGTTAATAAAACGTATGTTTCATGGTTATTAGTATTTTTTAATATAATGTTAAGAGTATCACCATATGCAACGCATTGATTCCAGGTATTCCACCATAAGTTAGGATTACCTGTTTCTACTTGTAACTCACCCCGTTCTTCTTCTGGTCTAAACATAATCATTCCTCCATAATATATTTTTATATTATAACAAACTTTAGCTTAAAGTCAAGTAGTTGACTTTTATATTTGTATAATCTATTATGTTGAAACTGGAGATGACGGATGTTATTTAACATCATATAATCTATTACATTTTATAACAAAATACAACATTATTTGTATATAAAACATATTGACTGACTTATTAATTTAGTACATAATAACGTTAAATAATAAGGAATTTATATGATACGTACAAGTACTCATTCTATACAAGACAGCAATACAGGTAAGTTAAACAACTTGGCTATATTGCATAATGAGTACATACGGGTATGTACGCAACTGATTGATTATTGTTGGGATAATCCAGTTATTACTTCTTATACATCAAGTGATAACATAATACATACTACTACTTTTGACGTATCACGTAATTTATTTGACTTGCCTGTATTTTTACCAACTAACATAACAAAACTAGCCAAAATTGATACCTTTTTAACGGGTAAATCCCTTAAAAGTATCATTACTAAAGTGAATGGTATGCTTAAAGCAAGTACTATTAAACAAAGAAAACGCATATACCAATATAATAAATTAAAGCAAGAGGGATATACTAAAAAACAACTATCTTCCCTTATTAAGAAAATAAAACAAAATATACCACAAAAGCCAAATTGTTCCAATATCAATATGGAATACGATACCAATTGTTGTAAATTCTATTATACTAATAAAAATAACAATGAATTCAATGGGTTTGATGGCTTTTTACGTCTTACCGCCATTACTAAAAGTAAGATGAATATATGTATTCCTATTAAGATGACTAAACATTCTAATAAATTTAAAGATATTGGAAAGATGAAGACTTCCTTCCTAATAACACCAAAGAAAGTAGATATTAGATGGGATATACCAACACCACAACTCTGCACAACTGGTGAAGTTGTTGGTGCGGACCAAGGACTGTTAGATGTATTGACCCTATCAGATAAACAAGTAACAACCAAAGTAGACATACATGGACATACGCAGAAATCCATTATAGACAAAGTATGTAGGAAGAAAAGAGGAAGTAAGGCATTTAAACGTGCTAAACAACATCAAGTCAATTTTGTTAATTGGTCTATCAACCAACTCAATTTTGATAATGTTAAGCAAGTAAATTTAGAAGATATATGGAACATTAATTATAAGAAGAATTCATGTTCAATGCTAACGCATTGGCAGAATACTATTATCAGAGACAAGTTGTTGTCTGTTTGCGAGCTACTCGGGGTCCGAGTAATCAAACAGGCATCTACTTATAGAAGTCAAAGATGTAGTGCGTGTGGACAAGTGCGGAAGTCGAATCGGAAAGGCAAGCTCTATACCTGCCATAATTGTGGTTTAGATATGGATGCAGATTTAAATGCATCTATCAATCTAAGTATGGATTTACCTGAAATCCCGTGGAATTTACGCAAACTTAATTTGAATAGAAAAGGGTTTTACTGGACAAAAGACGGGTTGTTTAGTGATAACACCTATCTAGATAGATTAAGCGATGGGAGTTTACAGTCCCCATCTCCGAATAAACTTAAAACAATACAAAGTTAATAATGTATTGGTTTAGGTGACTGTTGAGATATTTAGAACCTTATAATTCAATACAACGTACTCCTATTATACATTTAAAGAATACTAATATGATTAGTCGTGAATCCATATATGTTCGTTGGTATCATAATTCAATTAAATATATTGGTTCCGATGTATACGTTAGAGAGGATGAATTTATAATTAACAATTACCCTCGATATATTGGCGGTAAATTAATGGTATCAGGAGTTAGTTATACATCGATGGTTAATGATTTCACACGTTATATTAATGATCATGGTATCGTTATAATGAAAGGATTAAGTTTTGGTTAGGTATTTAGAGCCTTATATCCAACATATAGATATTAATGATGTAGTTAGATATAAACGCTATATCTGTCGTAAGAACCTATCATTAGAAAAACTTAATATGGATAGTATATTATCAATCAAATATATTAACGGTAAATTGTATTATAAATCATTAGACCAATGGAAGAATCACGATTTTACTTTTTATTGTAATACATTGGAATATCAGAACCTATGGTGTGATTACCCAACCATTTTTCTTGGAAGTAGATTTCATGAATGTGGTATAATCCATGTATAGAAATTTAGAACCATACAAAAAAATAATACATAATAATAGTGAAGTTTATAGTACTTCCCATGAGTATAAATTTACTTGTAAATCTATAGAACAGAAGTATAAGAATCAAGTATTGCGTTTTGATAGCTACTATTCCAGCGACATATATTACAATTTCTATTTTGGTTATAGAATATTCAATAACGTAGGAATGGATAATCAACCATTGAAATATGGTACTAATATATTTGAACATATGGGCGTCTTTTTGGAACTGTAATATTGGGTCAACGATGATTAGACTTCTTGAACCATACTTAACTTATAGTTTATCCCATAATAAATTAAGAGATATGCATTAGTATTCTTATAATTGTATTACTAGTGGTAGTAAACAGATTCTGTGTAGTCACGAATTATGTTGTAATTTAATTCACCAAGTTACGATTATTCATAATGATAAACGTGATGATAGTGACTATTATAGAATGTTTTTACGAATGAAGTATTTTAATATGAATTATAATGAACGCTCATACGAATTCGTTCATGTGAAACATTGTGATATAGGTCGTTAAATAACCCCTTCATTACGATAGAATGTATATAACGTTTCAATCCATTCATCTTTGAGTGTATCAAATTCTTTACCATTAAAGACAAACTCTTGATATCCCCCTGTTCTATCGGCTATAAACAATACACCTTGATTTATATTTGTATCGTATAATTGATTATGTGCTATGGCGTATGCTGCGAGTTGTAACTGATACCCTTTAATATATTCTAGTTTTTTAGGTTTTTTTGTATTCTTATAGTCCATTATACTTGGAACACCTTTAAACGTCCCAATAAGGTCACTAGTACCAGCATAAAGCCCTTCCATATATAAACGGGCTTCACAGCCCCATACCTCCTGTACGTTGATTACCCCCTTATTTACGATGGCATTAGCTTGTAGTTGGGCAATCTTATATATCGCATTAGAATAATTAGGTATGGGTGTACCATTAACAACATATTCTTCTAACATTTCATGCATTAACGTACCTAGTTCAGATGCTTCTTTACCTTCACGCTCGGCTTGTTTGACACCAATACGTTTTTTCCATTCTTCTAAGAACGCATGGTCACTAGTTTCACCAAGTATCGTTGTAACTGAATGTATGTACTTATGAGTCTTAGGACATAGATATACCCGTCTACCCTTTGAATCAGTATTACGTTCGAATGTTGGATAGATATACTTATTAAGAATATGCATTATATAGGTTCCCAGTAACAAAATTAAATTTTGACTTACGTATGTAATATGTTAAAGTTAATTGAATTTAAAGGAGAAGTCAAAATGTATATGATTAGCAAGACGGTTGAATTAGGACATTCTATTTATACTGGTGGTTCTATCCGAATTGGTTTAGAATTCGATGATGTCGTAAATGATACAGATAAGGAATTTTATTCAAAGTTAATTGATTCATTAGACCATACAATTATTACCATCGATGAATCAATTAAACAACAATCACGTAGATATTTTTTATTGAAGTCTTCATCTAATATTTTTTATGATATATGTTATGTAATAACTAGTCTATTGAAAGATTCACCTAAGAGTAATAAGGAAAGATTTAAAATCCATATTGAATACGGGGATGAAACATATACGGGTGGGATGATAGTTGGTGAACATTTAATAAGTTATAATATAGAGGGTTAGTACATGATTATTAGAAAACAGTTCAAATTTAATAATACTCACGTCGTTAGAAATTGTTCTAGTGAACGTTGTAAGCATAGTATTCATTCCCATACATATAAAGTAGAACTATTATTTGAAGCTCATGGTTTAGATAATGGTCATATGGTAATGGATTTTGGATTAATGAAAGATAATATCAAAGATATTATTATGTCATTTAATAAATCTGTTACATATTGGGACAAAGACACTAGTGAATATATTGATTCTGTTAAAGGTGATAGGTGGATTAGTTTACCAGTGAATCCATCAGCTGAACAAATAAGTAGAGTTATATTCATGCTAGTAAACTCAATTATTAGTAAGACTGAGTTTGCTAACGGTGAATGTACTCCTATTGTAAATTCTGTAATTGTACACGAGACAGAAACAGGATATGCACAGTGCTTTAGAGAAGATGTTACTAATCCTAATATGGGAACTATAACACTTGATACAATTATAGTTTCCGATGGGGTCGCGTCTTCTTGGAAAGATAAAGACTTATATAACAAGATTAAGTCTAGTAATCGTATTGAGTTCATTAATGTTAAACCGTTGATTCAGGTACAATAGATGAATAGTAGAGATATCATACTTGAGAATAGTTTTAATGAACTAGTTCGTTATATGGAAGAAGAAATCCCTAGTTACGAGTTTGTATCTGGAATTGAATACTTTAAGAAGATGACTGAGTTTCACGCCAATGATATGGACGCAGTAATTGCTTATGATACCATTATACAGTTATATAATTGGTGGAAATATAAGAGACCTACTCGTCCCGAGCCATTAAATGTAACGGATATGGAATCTAATATGATGGAAGACAATGTAAAGTTCTCAAGTTTGGCTAGTGTTTGGAGTTGGTTATGGATTTAAATATTAGAGGGTATCGTTATAAACTATTCCCATTCACAGATGTAAAGATGGATATTGACCATAACTATATGGATACTAGAGACCGTTTATTGTATTCACTAATGCAATGTGTGGTGGACTATGTTGAAGTCGAAAATGCAATGATGTATTTGTTTTGCTTTTCAGATGCGAAGAAAGAGTTATCATTAAAGGATAAGATATTCTATTATCTTCCTCTACCATTTAGAAGTGCTAAACTTGGTATGAAGTATTTAGAAGAAGAAATAAAAACCGATGATGTAAATGACTTTCAACGTATACGTGCCGAAGTAACATTAGAAGTATATAAATGGTGGAAGTTAATTCGTCCATATAGACAAGACCCATATACTGCATTTGACGAACCATTGGTTACTCCGATAATAAACAAAGTCAACCTTGATTTACCATTTACGGAAGTTTCATATACAGAAGAAGAATCAAAGTTATTGAATGAACATTATAGTAAGATTAATGAATTGGAAACCAAGTATGACAAAGAAGATAATGAAATGATGCATAAGATTATTAATATTAGACTTAGTATGTGGGTTTAGGGAGTAACAATTGAATAGAAACTTAGAATCATACCAATCAGACATTGAATTTAGTGAGTATCGAGTTAGTGATGTTAATATTATCACTCGTGATAAGGTAGACTTGAGCGGTTTATCTTTAGTAACATTACCTCATTTCAAAAGTATAGGTGGTAATTTAGATTGTCGTCATAACCAATTAACTAGTTTAAAAGGATGTCCTACTTATATAAGTGGTACTTTAGATTGTCGTTATAATCAATTAACAAGTTTAGAAGGATGTCCTACCAGTATAGGTGGTGGTTTATATTGTTATCATAACAAAGACAAATTATCGTGTCCTAAAGGGGTTGAGATTGGAGGGAAATTTATAAATTCATGATAATATCTTAAAATAAGAATTTAACCTATTATAAATAATAGTATAATTTGTTTCAATTATTGGGAAGTCCAATCAAATGGTAAAACAACAAAAGAAGAATACACGGTTTAATAAACAAACAAGACGTACCGATAAGGCTGGATTCCAACAAGACCAAACTAAAAAAGTATCAATCGTGCCGAAACATAATAATATCGAAGTTATTCCTCGTAATGTGGAACAAGAAAAATATCTTGAAATGTTAAATGACCCTAGTAAATTTGTTGTTGTTTGTACCGGACGGGCAGGTAGTGGTAAAACCCATTTAGCAACTTTATGGGCAATCCAACAATATCAAATGGGTAAAGCAGATAAGATTGTTATTACACGCCCTAACGTGGCGACTGATGGTATGGGTATTGGTTTTATGCCGGGTACACTTATTGAAAAGATGTGGGATTGGATTGGTCCATTTGTTGACGCATTCTATCAAGCCGGATATTCTAAGATTGAATTGGAAAAATTCTTAGAGATTGGCGTTATAGAAATTATTCCTATTGCATTTATAAGAGGGCGTTCATTAACTGATTGTGTTATCTTAGCAGATGAATGTCAAAACTTAACTAAGAATTCAATGCTTAGTATCTTAACCCGTTTTGGTAAGAATTCTAAATTGGTTGTAATTGGTGATGTTAAACAATCTGATTTGGGTAGAGATAATAAGAATGGATTGGGCGACTTTATTGAAAGATTTAAAAGTCGAGTAGATAGTGGTGTCGCGGTAACGTCATTGACACAGTGTGAACGTCATCCCGTAATCCAAGAGATATTGGACGTATATGAAGCCAATGGAGTTTGGGATAGTTAATATGAGTATTGTAACGTATCGTAATATTGAACTCTTACCATTAACGTTTGTTTTGGAACAAATTACTAATGGTGATGTTGTATCTAATTCATTAACCGATTGGATGAATGAATTCTTACGACAAGTTCAATATTTACGAACTACTAATGATATGATGTATGATTATTATCCTTATGTTACTAATATGGTAACTAACGATTGTTTAGTTGGAATTACAACGATTGATAATATAACGATAGAACAAGCTAAATCGTTACTAATCACTATTAATGATAAGTTTTTTAATAATAATCCATTGTTTTAATGTTATATTGTTTAATAGTTAAACTATTAATAAACGAGAAAAACCCAAATGACTAGTATAGAAACAACGATTGATGATACAATTAAACTTCATGGGAAGGTTAATGATGCATTACAGGATATGACAAGGGGTGAACCTTATCTTTCTAATAAAGAATGTGCGACTATTATTGACAAGATAATAGCTAAAAATAAAGAAATGGAGTACGAATTGAATTTATTAGCCGAAGATGTGAGTATTAACCCACACGATTATAATTAGTACCTCGTTTAAACAATTAAACCACAATGGTATAGGTGAGTATTAATACTCACCTCTATTTTGATGCCTTATAATGTGCTGTTATAGTTACAACATCTATTTTAATTGAAGATTTACGGTTCTTATCCGTATTGAATAGACGGTCCAGTCGTATCAGTTCACCCAATATCAAATCTAAACTTCCTATCTTTTTAGTAAGTTTTCGATAACCGGCAATACTTTTCCAATCTTTATTACTTTTTTTCATATAATTAATGATTTCTCTGAACGTATGTACCTTACGTCCCTTACCAATAGTATAATATATTGGTAATGTTCGTACCATTTTGGCGAATTTATGACGTTTTGACATTGTAGTTCTCCTTGGTATGTTGTTTATAATTTAAGTATAACATATTATATTATAATGTCAACTCTTATTTTAATAGAAAGTAATTGACTTAATATTGCATTATATGTTATATTAAAATTATAACATTATATAAGGAATATAACATGAAAGATTATACATTAGAAGATTTAGAACGTGATGGTGGTTTTGGTTTGGATATAGACCTTAAACCAATTCCGTATGTCACCCATCTTCAAAAAACTCAGTTAGAAGAATTAAACGAATTAATTTGTACTTTAAAGAATTTAAAGATTGGTGATTCATTTACTGTAAAGACGTATGACGAATTACAAAGAATAAGATATAAGTCTGCAGTTCTTCATGTTAATTTGCAATATGAACAAATTGATGATGGTTATCGTATAACTGCTATTGGTGAGAATGGTAATGACCTACTAATAAAACATAAGAAGGAAATGATGGAATTATTAAAAAAGATGAAATCAGGGGAATCTTTTGTGATTAAGTCTACATCTAATCATAGGCATCAATATGTAAGATATGGACGTGAGTTGGGTATTAAAATAGCCACTCGTTATGAATATAAAGACCATTATCGTGTTTGGAAGCTATAAGGAATATTACGATGACAGAATGCATATTAGAGATTTTACAAGATGTTGACATACTAAGTATTGCCGATACATTAAGAAATTTAAAACATGGTGATGTTATTAATGTTCGTACCAGTAAAGAACTATGTATCATATATGATGTGGCAGATAAGTTAAGAATAAAATTAGTTACTAGTAAACAGGAAAATGGGTATTATCTCGTATTAGATAGCGTTCGTACAGAACAGTATAGAAATAAAATCATTAAACTACTTAGTCGAATGGAACATGGTGATTCATTTTGCATTGTTAAACGAAGTGATGATATATATTATAATAATATTAGTAAAAGAATTGGAATTAATATAGTTGCTCGTAGAGTATGTGATAATTATTATCGAATTTGGAAGATTTAAAATCCCATAAATATAACAGTATGGGAGTTAATAATGGTTAATATATTAAAGTTATTAGATGAGAAACGTTCACACGATGGATTGAACGTAAGAGTATCAACATATCAATTTTTATCAAAATATAAAAATGACCCAAATGCTTATCTACATACATCAGCTATTAAGAAGATTGGTATTAAACCATTAACAAATGCAGAAGATGATACTCCATTAGGCGTTTATACTTTTAAAATAATGGATATATGGAAACGGATTGAAGCTAGTAAGGATAAGAATGATTTATCATATCAACTAACTTACTATGGTGGTCCTGAATTATACATACTGCATCCAACTAAACCAATCATGGATGAAAATACTTATACATTAAGTATGTATAAGAAAGATTTGAAACGATTAAATATTACACAAAAACGTGAATTAGAATTATTGTCCGATACTGGATATAAGTATAAGAATCTAAAACTACCATTATATAGATTTTGGGAAATAACTAAGTTATATGTTTGTGACTTCGACTATGGTGCTAATAACCCAGTTAAATGGAATAACTTGTTAAGAAAGTTAGGCTATTATATTTTTAGTGATGATGGGGTTGGTTATATTCATGACCACGAACCAGTTCAAACGGTATTCTTAACAACTAATGCATTTGAAGTAATTGATACACATTATAACAATGAAGTATATAAAGTTAAGGTAGATGATAAAGAGTTACGTTCAAACCGTTTATCATCTATAATGAATACTAAAACTTTACATCCATCTTACGATGATGAAATTCGTCCTGAACAATACCGTAATGTAAAAGTATGGAATGTTAAGGAAGTTGGATTACAAGAGTTACATGACTTCTATGATGATTATGGTAGGACTGGTATGACTATTAATGTTGGTAAATTAGTTATCCCACATACTGTTATTGATTCATTAGACTATATATGTGATAATATGAATAAATTTAAAACTATTAATGTTAATACTGTACATATTGATGGTGGTAAGAAAGAGGATTATGATTTAATCCCCTTTAAGTATAATGGTATTGTATAATCTGTTATGATAATGTTAATTAACTTCATATAATCTATTACATTTTATAATATAATACAACATTATTTGTATATAAATAATATATTGACTTCTTTGTTAATGAAGTACATACTAACTTTAAATAATAAGGAAGTTATATGATTAGAACTAGTACTCATAATATACAACAAAGCAATACAGGTAAGTTATCTAACTTAGCTATATTGCATAATGAGTATATACGTGTATGTTCTCAACTGATTGATTATTGTTGGGATAATCCAGTTATTACTTCATATACGTCAAGCGATAACATAACCCATACTACTACTTTTGATGTATCACGTAATTTATTTGATTTGCCTGTATTTTTACCAACTAACATAACAAAATTAGCTAAAATTAATACTTTTTTGACAGGTAAATCACTTAAAAGTATCATTACTAAAGTGAATGGTATGCTTAAAGCAAGTACTACGAAACAAAGGAAACGTATATACCAATATAATAAATTAAAACAAGATGGATATACTAAAAAGCAATTATCACAACTGATTAAAAAAATAAAACAAAATATACCACAGAAACCAAATTGTTCCAATATTAATATGGAATACGATACCAACTGTTGTAAATTCTATACAACTAATAAAAATAACAATGAATTCAATGGGGTTGATGGCTTTTTACGTCTTACTGCCATTACTAAAAGTAAGATGAATATATGTATTCCTATTAATATGACTCGTCACTCGAATAAATTCAAGACTATTGGTAAAATGAAGACTTCCTTCCTAATAACACCAAAGAAAGTAGATATTAGATGGGATATTCCTACTCCTGTATTACGCACAACTGGTAGTATAGTCGGTGCAGACCAAGGACTATTAGACGTATTAACCCTATCAGATACACAAGTTACCACTAACGAAGACATACATGGACATACTCAAAAATCCATACTAGACAAGGTATGTCGTAAGAAAAGAGGTAGTAAGGCCTTTAAACGTGCTAAACAACACCAAGTCAACTTCGTTAATTGGTCAATCAACCAACTCAATTTTGATAATGTTAAGCAAGTAAATTTAGAAGATATATGGAACATTAACTATAAGAAGAATTCATGTCAAATGCTAAAACATTGGCAGAATACTATCATCAGAGACAAGTTGTTGTCTGTTTGTGAATCACTCGGGGTCCGAGTGGAGAAGCAGGCATCTACTTATAGAAGTCAAAGATGTAGTTGTTGTGGGCAAGTGCGGAAATCGAATCGGAAAGGGAAAACCTATACGTGCCATAATTGTGGTTTAGAACTAGATGCAGACTTAAATGCATCTATCAATCTAAGTATGAAGTTGCCTGAAATCCCGTGGAATATCCGCAAACTTAATTTAAATAGAAAAGGGTTTTACTGGACTGCCAATGGCATATTCAGTGATAATACCTATCTAGATAGATTAAGTGATGGGCGTTTACAGTCCCCATCACCAAAAAACTTAAAACAATACAAGGTTAATAATGTATTGGTTTAGGTGACTGTAAAAACTCTTAATCCTTGTTTTATTGATTTATTAAGGAGATGTTTTGTCCTTCTTGCATATATTGAATGAATCTTTCTCTTCTGTTTCAACTACTGAATTAATGATTGTCTATTGACTTAGTAATGAAATACTATTATACTTAAATTATAAATTGAACATTAGGAGTAACAATAATGAGTTTATTTTATGTAACCACTAATGCATTAGAGTGTGGAATTGGTTTATATCATGGTGAATTATTGGAGAATAATAAAGTAGTCTTACAAGCAGATAAAAAGGAATACGAGTTAAACGTTGATTGTTTTACCAGTTTAACGGCTGCACGTAATAAGTTACGGGAAATGACTGATGATGAGATTAACCGTTTAGAGTGTAATATAAGCAATTTAAAGAATACGTTGAATCGTTTAAAGAATTCACCTTTTTGTTCTAGTAATTTTATTGACTGTGAAGATGTTAATTTAACATGACTAGATATTTAGAACCATATAAAGAACAGAAGGGAAGTTACCCACGTATATGTAGTGATAGGTATTATGAATTGAACGCTAGTCATAAATGGAAAAATATCATCACTCGTTATTCATTAGTATTAACAACTCGTGCTACTCCAACTCATATAATTCCGAGTATTAAGTACATTAATTGGAATATAACAATGGAGGACGGTAGTTTGTTGCCCGTGTGTAAGAACCCCTTTTATGTAGGAAATGATATTTTTACAAATGGAAATACATCAAATGACTTAGTAGAACATTATGTATTAGGCGAACATACAAAATGGTATTGTAATGTTTCTAAAAATAGTTCACCTTTTTATGTAACTCATTGTAGCAGTATATAATGAGATATTTAGAGCCATATATCAAGCATGATAATTCTATATTAAATAATACGTATGAAGACGTTGTACTTCGTAGTCGTGAAGAATCGAATTATAGTAATATAATAGTGAGAGGTACGGCAGCGATTGGTTGTAGTAGAAGTTGGTTTCGTCCTTATTATAAGTATGTAAAAGACAACTTTTTAGGTAGTCCGATTTATGCAGGAGGATTATTATGTTGTAATAATTTTGGTTTAAAATCATTAGACAGATTTCCATTAGCGATAGGTAAAGATTTATATTATTCAAATAATAATATTCCCATTCACGAAGTTATATCAAAAATTCATCCTTTTGTTGGTGGGTTACTTATAAGTAATAAATATACTTAGGATTTTTAATTTGTTAATGGGGTATTCATAATGCGTATAGATGATATAGAAGTAGGATTGAATGAGGAAATACTAACTAATCTTACTCATAACCCTAACGAATTTCCAAGTAAGTATAGATTCGAATTAGGATTAAAAATTGTATCTAATAATGTACATAATATTATACAAAACATTGCTGATGCATATATTATATCACTATTAGATAAACGCAGTGTATTTGATATTATTAATGAAGAACATGGAAGTATAAGTGATACATTAGCCGTTATAAATGATGCATTACATAATTATTCAGACCATGATAGTTTTTTAAAGTTTGTATCCGCCAAAGATTGCAAACAAGAACTACAAAAATTAGTTAAGATATCAAATCTTGTTTTAGACCGTTCTTATTCATTAAGAGTTAATATTGATAAAACCTTACCTCAAGAATTTCAAAGTTTGTTATTTCAATGTTGTTGTACATTAATGGATGTTTGCTCTAATATAACATTAGGGTGTCGTAGTGTTGTAACTAATGTATATAGAGAACCTAAGATGCAATTTTCTATTGGTAAGTTATCTATGAAAGTAAGAGATTTTTTATATGCCGTTCAAAAGAATAGTAATCCTATTGAGGAAGATGAAGCGTGCGGCTTATCAGAATTAGAAGTGCAACAACTGCGTGCATTGAGAAAATTAAAGAAACAATTAGATGAGATGCAGTTTAAAGACATTTAATCATCATTCATAAAGACGACCTGATAAGTATTTACGGTCGGGTAATCCGTCATTAAGATGTTGTTTATTAAACCAAAAATCACCTCTTATTATTATATTTTTGTTGTTACTGGATATGTAACCAATTGAATAATTCTAGTTAATATATGGGTACTCGTCGTATTCCTCATTATATGGTTCTAAATAACGGAATCTCATCATCAAACTCGTTTTTCTAATTCTGATATAGAACAGTTCTTTAGCTCATTAATACCCGGTTCTTTAATTACATTATTTATCAACATCATCGAACCATTTAGGAATAACGTTAATAGGAAAATCCCGTGCATACCAAAAGAACCACTATATAGCATCATCAAACCATTTAGGAATATTAGTCCGAAGATAAACTTACGAATCTTTAGAAATTTACGCCGATTATACGATACTGAATATAAGTATGCATTATATAACGATTGATATCTTGTGAATTTATCCATTATTTAAGTCTCCTCTTTTGTGATATATTATTGTATTCATCGAATTATGTCAATCTGTTAGGCGTCTAAATTTCCCATGGACTATTAATGTTGGTGGTTGTATTGGTATACCAGTACGATTAGTATAAATAAAATCACCCCGTACTTCAGTATTAATATCTTCTAAATTGGTTATATTGGTACTACTATAAATTGCATTCTTGCCTATATAGAGAGGACTATATTTGGCAGAAGTAAGTTCATAATTTAATGAACAGTCAACGTCACCACCTACATATAACGGACAACCATATAATGATTCTATCTTCAAATTACAAATACAGAATTTACCAGCCACATATTTAAATTTTGGTAAATTAATAATACGCGAACCATATAAGAAGACATCATTCCGAGTTATAATATTACCCGTGGTGCATAAGTAACGAGTGGTAATATTATGTTCACGCCATTGTTCTTCAGGATATCTACTATTAAAGATTTGATATGGTTCAATAGTCCTAATCATCGAAGTCATTCCATGATAATTCATATTTGATATTACCAAACATATTACGAATGTTATTAATATCCGTCTGAGAATGACTATTTTTTACAATATACCGTTTTAACAATTCAACGGCATCTTGTCCCTTTAATACGTAATGAACAACACAGTTAAGTTGTTGGTATTGAAATAAAGGCAAGTATTTCATAGCGAATGCTTTTCTGCGTTCAACGTCATTATGTATAAGGTCTAACGTTTTTTTAGATTCTTTAACGAAACTATCAATTAATTTGGCAGTATTGAGAATTTGAGAATTTAATTCATTCTCAAAACGTTCAACTACTTCACGGTCAATATCTGATAATAACGATTTAAAATCATCTAATCCATCACCTGCAATAATATGCCATACGTCTTTTTCACGTAAGATAGCTTCTTGAGCTTTATGCATCATAATGTATTGTTCACATTTAATCTTGTACATCGTACCGTCATTAAACCGTAATACGAATCCTTCGATATCTTGCATTTGAGATATTAGTTGTACTACATCATTAATATTATTCGTATCGACTTGTAAGCATGAAACTACATCAATGTTATAGTTTTTAGCAACTGATACTAAGTCATCATATGACATATACATACCCGTATTATTTTGACGTATTGCCGTTAAAGTTAAAGCAGGTTTGTTATACGCAACAACTATGCGATTTGTTGGGGAAGTATATTCATATATAGGTGACATATTGTTTTGAACGCATTCTTTATATAAACGATAAAACTTATCATCATTTAAAAAGAAATTTTCACATTCAATGGCAACGTCAGTATGCCCCATCTTAGTATGAAACTGGAATACGCCATTAATTTCAACCGTATTGATTAATGAACCGTCTAATTTGTTTAAAATTATATGTGGTTTTGATAAATCAATATCGTTTATTTGTGAGGATTCGTTTTCATTAATATTAAAAAACTTATGATACTTACGTACTAATATATCACCGTTATCATCAAACGTTAATCCACGACATTCACGTCGAATGGCATCAATTGTGGAATCACCACTAAAGAACGTATCTTTAAACGCGACGTTGTAGTTGATAATTTGATAACCATTACGTTTGGCTACGATGAACTCATCACGCCCTTGTATGGCGGGTAAAACGTCCATTATGTTGTTGATAATTGGGAACATTATTTTGCCTCCCGTGCTTCTAAGATTGATTCTACATTATTAAGAACTTGTTGTAAATCATAACGCATTAAGCTATATGATTCACTATCCATAATTTCAGTATGAAGAATTATGGTAATTTCATTTTTACAATTAACCAATTCTTCATCGGTTACAGTTAAACAACGACTTAACTTTTCTTTTACTGTTATAATATTTGCCATTGTTTTGTTCCTTTGTTTGTGTTTATAATTTAAGTATAACACATTATAATCTATTGTCAATAGTCATTTTAATAAATATAACAAATTAATATAGGAGCATAAGATAATGGTTAACATATTAAAATTGTTAAACGAAGATTGCGTAAGTAATACATGGACAACAATAGAAATACATGAAGGTGATTATCCGGGTATTAAATTAGATAATGACGGTGTTTTGGGGTCACGTAGTTATGACAAAGGTAATTGTACATTAGATGTACATTTAGATTATAGCGTTCCATCTCTTAATGGGGTTCGTGCTATATATAAGGGCGAAGTTATTAAATTAGATACTGATAAGATGTCACCCGATTTTAAAAAGAAGATAGATTCAATATTACAGGATGAAATACTTAAATTATTCACTGAATGGAATAATAAATGATTAAATCTATTGGGGCATTATTTATCGCACAAGACACGGGGAGGATATTATTAGCCCTGCGTTCTTCACGACAAAGTCACCCATTAGAATTTAGTTTATTTGGTGGTAAAGTTAATAGTGATGAAACGTTAATCGAAGGATTAGAACGTGAATTACATGAGGAATTAGGACAGTTACCCCATATAGTTAAAACTATACCAATTGATGTATTTAAGAGTAAGGATAATAACTTTGAGTATTACTCAATGTTAGTCGTAACTCCATGTGAATTTATACCTATATTGAATAGTGAGAACTCAGGTTATGTATGGGTACTACCAGGAGAATGGCCTAAGATGATTCATCCTGGTGCAAAATCTATGTTATTCAATCAATCATTTATTAGACAGATAAAGAAAATTATTAGTTCCCAAAAATAAGGGCATATACTAATGAATTATCAGTTGTATCACCCGCTTTAATAGCTTGCCAAGATGTACCATTCGATACTTCTAATAATCCACTTGTGGTATTCAATCTAACAACACCTTTATTACTTATCGGTGATATATTAGTACCATCACCAATTAGTACACCACCAGTACCACCAACTGAGATAATACCATCATCATTTGTTTCTATTACATTTTTTTTATGGTCTGTATTAATTGACATTTTAAATTACTCCTAGAGAACTAATGTTTTAGTCATCATTTTCCAATTTACTTGATTGGTACCACTAACACCATATAATGTGAATCTTAAATAATTATTATATGCTGTTACAGTCACAGACCAATTTTCTGCATTACCTGATGAACGACCTAATAGTTGTATTGTTGGATTACCAATAATTGAAACAACCCCCGCCACGTTAATGAATAATCCACTTATCTCCCAAGCTGCTACATCTGTTAATGTAACAATGTCTTTCGCTATAATAGAGGTATTAAATTTATGTGTACAACCCAATGTGGATGATAAATCTTTAATGACTGTTGTGCTACCAGTTATTGTTGATGCTGTATCCGAAATGATACCTTCCCCAGCACTAGGCCCAATAGCAATCCAGTTTTCATTATAGTAGATATATAATGTTGTTGATACCGTATCAAAATATAAATCTGTATCATGTGCGGGTGATGGTCTAGTTGTATATAGGAATGTAATAGTCCTAAATTTATCAGTACCTGTTTCAGTAATACATATTTTAGGTTTAAGGGTAGAAGTATCAAACCATAGCTGACCAATTATTGGGTTGGCTGGTTCTGAATCAGATGCAAAATGTTCCATTAAATGAAGAAAGTTTTCATTTTGTACAGTACCAATACCAACAGTATCTTGTCCTATTAAGGATATAGAACGGTTAGTATTAACTGTTTTTGGTGGTACAGTAGCTTCTAAATTACCATTAGTTCTTTTTATACTATATGTAGTCATCTGTAACCCCTATACCATTTGAATTCTTATTTTATAGATAAACTTAAATCTTCTATTTAATGATTTTGTTAGTGGTGAAAATATGGCATGAGTAAGTAAATTACCATCATAGTCTTTTAATCCAATCTCATCAAACGTATAACTACCTTCAGTAGTTGAAGTAGTGTCTGTTAAGTTTTGACCAGTTGGCTCACCATAATCTAATGTACAAGTGACTGTTAAATCAGAATATAAATTACCCGTAGTATGACTAACAGTCATAAAATTATTAGTAGGGTCAGTATTGGAAGTATTTAAATTATCAACTATTTTATAATATGTTGTATTATATAAATCCGCACCTTGTCCATCAACATTAGGTGTTTGATAACTAACTTCACCTAGTGCATTAACAACACTACCACCATTACCTAAGTATAACCAATTAATTGGACCCGTTGGTTTATTACCTAACGATTTTACAATTGCGTAACTTAGATTTTCAAAGTGAATATCATTATGAGTTTCAAACACAGTTGATAAGACATTGTCATTACTGTCAACATCTAATATCGTGATAAACCCTTGTGCTTTAACTTGTGCTACTTCTAACATCTAATATAACCCTCATTATTTGTTATATTTATAAAAATAGTGATAGGTTAAAATAATCAATTTATAATCCTTAATAGTCCACCCACGTTAGGCGTGAATGTGAGCTTTATAGCTTTATTACTATAAATGTAATCAACACCTTTAGTTAGACGTTTAATCGTACTACCTTGTATAACCATTCCAGTAGATTTAGTTGTTAGTTCCACATCTACATCATTCGTATAAATGTCTTTTAATACGTCATATACATTAGTATACGTATCGACTTTTTTAAAGAAGTATTTAATTTCATTTAGCCATACTTCCCCATGTTTAGTTGGTAAAATACCATTAATCGTTACTTTGCTATCGTTGTAAATGAAAACACTATTACCCGATGTATTAGATAGTCCTAATATGGATAAATTGTCAAGCGAAGTAAGATTGTTAATCTCTATACCACTACCAGCAGTATTGATAATTTGTAATTTATTATTTTTAACTTGGGCCATTATGTATTGAATATCTGCATTATTAATATCATTAACAATATCTAACGTTGTTGTACCAGTAAAGATAACATCCGTCCCATTGATTGATATACCATTATAACCATCCACCGTAACAGAACTATTATTACCTAGTATTGTAGCACCAAATAAGTCTTGTAATGGATAACCTAGTGCATTACCTAATACTAATGATAATCCATTTTTAACAGAGAATCTTAACGTGTGATATGATGTTGTATAATTAGTTGTAATGGTAACAATTTCGGAACTAACACCATATTTGATAGCCGTTAAGTTCGTATTAATTGTAGTTACTAAATCTTCCCAATCAATAGAAGTGATTATAATAGGAAACGTTTCACCCTCAATGGTAAAATTAATAATATCACCAATAGTTAATTCCCCTATGTAATTATTACCATTGTCTATTATCGTATTATCTGGCAAATTAAGAACGGATGAATCATTAACGTTTATAGTGGTATCGTTAGACGTAAGGTCACTATATAACTTGGTAGCGGGGATATAATCAACTCTTATATCATCTATATTGTGAATAGTTCCTCTTATATGATACCATGTATCAAAATTAGAATCTAAGTTATGGGTAATCTTATTAACTTTGGGTAATACATAGGGAGTTTTGTATTTGTTATGATAATCAATAACCGTCTCACCACTATAATGAGTAACAGAACTATCCATTTCTAAATCAGATATTGTATTGGTTGTATAGTCTATACTCCAAAACTTAATAATGTCATTATTGATTAATATCTGTCCAGGAATTGAGTTTTTAGGATTACGATGTTTATACGGTGGGGTTATAACAGTCACATCACTTAATATGATTGAATTACTATTAGGTGTTAAGTCATTCGCTAATGTAGTAATATGTTTATCATTAATAGTATGTTGAACCCATTCATTACCTTGTTTTTTAATAATAAAAGTAGATGGTTCACTACCCTTAGTTTCTAATTCATAAATTACTTGAACGACTCGTTCATCTTCATTTGTAGGTAGTATCAATTTATCATCATTAATAAAGTAATCAACCCCTTTATGTTGAAACAAACCATCAATGAACACACCTAATAATTTATCATCCGTTATTGGAGTTGATAGGGGTATTGTACTTTCAACAGTATTAAAAACTTCAGTTATCAACTTAGTCGAAATTTGATTCTTATATGTATAGATATCTACATTTGAACTTGTAGCTAATGTTAAGATATTGTTCGTAATATAATAATCGTTTGTTAAGTTATGCGTATATATATCAATAACTGTTCCTAATACCATAGTACCTAAAAAGGTAATAGTATTATCAATCATCGAATATTGAGTAGTAGGAGTACCATCTACATAGACAGTATAGTCACCTACATAATTAGATGGTGCAAATGTCTTATATGATACGGTTGCATCATTAACAACATATCTTTTATGATATTGTGGTGTTAATAGTTTCCCTGTTGTATCAAATACGTGTATGGCTTGATAATTCATTGGTACAGTAAGGTTATAGTGTTGTAGTGTAATTGTACTAGTATTAGATGAGTTCTGTTTGTAGACCCTATTAAAAACGTCCGATACAGAAGAATATACGGTTATAATAACAGTACTATTTGTTGGTTGAGTGGATAAGGTAATTGTTTTATCATTTAATGTAAAATCTACATAGTTACCATCAACGGTTATTACAATGTAACTAACATCGGTTACGATAGATTCAATTATATGTGAGATATCAGAATTGTTATATTTAATGATTCTTTCTTCTACTCGTCCACCACCATCTTTAAAGGTAATAATGTCTACATAGTTAGATGGGATTATGTTGATGGTTGGATTTGTTATATGTGTATCAGTTTTAATATCCGCCCAATTCAAAGTATAGTTATTAGTATATAATCTATCATTAAATACCCAAATAGATTCATTTGATTGTGGTAATTGGGGTAGTTCAAGTTGATTGTTAAATACTTCATTATTATTAATATGTAATTGAGATATGGTAGTGGCAATATAATCAGTTGTACCCGTAAAGTTAGTATCATACGGCATACTATCAAATGGAGTATCATCATATCCACTTGTTATATTATAGATATTCTTATCATTCGTTTCTACGGTGATTTGTATATCTTCATAGGTTAAGACTCTTGATAACTCTTCAGGTCTGTTTCTCTCCCATTTTGGGCGGAGCAATCCATCACCATTGAATATATAATCCATCTCTGATATATCTTGAAACCCAGTAGAAGAATATATTTTATCATATATGTAATTAAAATCTAATACTGCTATAAAGACTATACTATTTTCTAATGGTGCAGAAGTTAGAACAACACAGTTATTGATGACTGTGAAGTCGGTAATGTTTGTTCTTATATCATTATTAGTGATATAAACTTCTACTTTGTTAGTATGATAATTCGTTGTAGGTAATTCGAATATAGTTGAACCGATTGATTTAATAGCACGAACGGTTGTATCATCTTCTTGTCCGAGTTCAAAAGGTGCCACATTACCATCAGTTATATAATAATATGCTTCGAATGTTGGTCCATCATATCCTTTAGAGAAGTAATAGTCATTATCATAACCAATATTAGTCGAATCAAAATCTGCACCATTTATAGTGTAAGATTTAAAATCACAACCGAGTATCTCACTAATGTTTAATTGATACGCGGAACTAGAATCATAATAAGTATAAATTCTATTAGCGGCATTATTCATATTGGTAGTTATATCATTAACTGTTGTATCATAGTTAATAGAATCATATCCACCACAATCATACCCACCCAATTCAGGAGTAATTGATATACGGTCAAAGTTAATCGTTACTTCTTGAGATAACGTATCAGTAGCTTCAATATTACCTATATCATCAGTCGTATTATATTCTTCAGTTAGTACTGATATTTTTGAATGGTATGGTTTAGTTTCATTAATAAAGTCACGGAAGTATGCATTCTTGTCTGTAGTATCTAATAATGCATTTTGACCTAATACTTGTGATAAGCCAGATATATCAATAATGGACGTTTTAAAAGCCCAATCAACATTCTCTTGTTCAGAAAATATCTGATGTAACAATGTAAAGAAGACTTTGTTTTGTGCTTTAGTCATTACTGTTAATACCCTTCATCTGTTAATACTATTTATTAAGACGATAACTATTATAAATAATGTAGTGATTCATCAATCGGAGTAATATAATATGTCACATGGTTTAAGCAAGAAATGGTTTGATAATACTACCAATACCGGGAAACAATTTATCATTCATGGTAATTTAAGTGGTACTGTTGGTAGTGGTTATATCAATAAGCAAGTTGGTTCACGCCGTTATGATTCAACTATTGGTTCTGATACAGGTAGACTTGCATTGGTTGGTAATGAAACTCCAGCATTAAACGAAGGATTTATTAAGGTATATCCTTTCGGTGCTGGTAATGTTGAAGTTGGACATGGTGCTAATTTAACAGCTGTTATGGAACTTGATACGGCTACAATTAATGTAGGTGGTAGTGGTTATGAAGTAGGTGATACTATTTCTGTTGGTAATGGTACAGTTATTACCGTTTCTACTGTTGATGGTAGTGGTGTAATTTTAACTTTCGCATTAACCAATAGAGGTTCATTTACTACTATTTCAAGTTATACTGGTGTTGCAACTAGTGCAGTAAGTAGTGATGGTATTGATTCAACTTTTAATCTTACATTTAGATTAAAAGATGTTACTATCGTTAGTGGTGGTGTTAGTTACGATGTAGCACCAACAGTAACCATTGATGGTAATGCAACTATCACAGTTACAAGAACTAATGGTGTTATTACTAGTAAAACAGTTACTGCTGTTGGTAGTGGTTATACTTCAATTCCTGTGATTCATGTAACTGCAAATACCGAAGGTGCCGTATACGAATTAGCACACAAGATTAATCGTCATGTAGTTGTTACATTTAGTGGTAATACATATAAATGGAATAAAGATATCGATGCAAGTGTTGATGGTGAAGCAGATATCGAATCTGCTTAGTTTATAATACAATATAGTTAAAAAATAGTGGGAATTAAAAACTCCCACTATTTTTTATTCACTTATAATTCTTCCCATCAGGGGTTGTAACTTTAACGTAGGATACATAGTCGTCAAACGAGCGACAATAGTGATTTTTATTAGCTGTTTCGATGTCAATTTCATCATACTCAACCGATACATTCACCAATTCCCACGAATCATCTTTTGTTTTAGCCCAATATAATCCAATTTCGAGATTATATTTAGATAATAATTTGTTATCTTCAGTATCTGAAATACAACGAAGTAAACGGTCGTTTAATTCATCAGACAATAGATTTAGACTGTTAAAGTAATCATGGTTGATATAAATTTCGTCAATATTATCACGTTCTTCCCGTTTATGAATCGCATTAATAACATATTCTTCACCATACAACTTACATAACTCATTGTATGCTCTTTTATGGGTAACGCCACAGCTATAACTAATATCATTCCATAATTGTTTTTCTGTTTTACTCATCAGTTTAATACTCCCGAAATAATTAAATGAAGTAGAGGGACGGTAGCATAATCATTAACCCATGATGATAAACGTATATCATCATTATGTTTGATTCTTAATGCCATTGTTGTTCTCCTCATTAATTGTTTATAATTTAATAATAACATATTACGATATAATGTCAATATCCATTTTTAATAAATATAGTTAATAGTGATAAGGAAGATTAGTATGGTAAACATCTTAAAATTATTAAACGAATATAGGGTCTATAACGACAATACTTTAAGTGACTACTTAAAGCAATACATTCAAAATCCTTATCTTTATAAGTTATTTTATAAAGAAATATCTAATAATCCAAAATATATGTCCAAAATAACATCTAAACTTACTAATGAATGGGATATTAAAGACAAAGAAAATGATACATTACGCGAATTTGAACCAAATGACGACTTAACTAACCAACTAATACATATACGTGATTGGATTACTCGCAGTAATCCAAATCCAGCCACATTTAACACTATTAAAAATATTGATATGGCTTTTAATATAGCAGAAACTTGGTTTAATAAACAAAAAGTAACAAATACACAAGATGGTGTTACTGGTACTAAATTAATACATACATATAGTGATGGTTATAAGATATTACAACTACTTACTCCATTAGCACTTGATTACGAATCACAACACATGGGGCATTGTGTGGGTAAAGGCGGTTATGATACGAATGTTACTAGTGGAAAAACTATAATTTACTCACTAAGGGATACTAAAAATATACCCCATGCTACATTAGAAGTAACTGATAATATACTCGAACAGATAAAGGGTAAGCAAAATCAACCAGTTGTTGAGAAATATCGCGACTATATAGCTACTTTTATTAATCTTAATAACTTTAAAGATGTTAATGATATTAAGAGTATTGGTATGATTAAATTAGATAACAAAATATATACACTAAAACAATTATACGAAATGAAGGATATTGTTGTTAAAGGAGATGTAAATTTAAGTAGTATGGGATTAACCAAGTTACCTCACTTCAAAAGCATAGGTGGTTATTTAGATTGTAGAGGTAACCAATTAACAAGTTTAGAAGGTTGTCCTACTAGTATAGGTGGTTATTTAAATTGTTATCATAACCAATTAACTAGTTTGAAGGGTTGTGCTACTTATATAGGTGGTAGTTTAAATTGTAGTGGTAACCAATTAACAAGTTTAGAGGGTTGTCCAATTAGTATAGGTGGTGTTTTTAATTGTATGCATAATGCATTAACTAGCTTACGATATGGTCCTAAGTATGTAGGTGGTGATTTATGGTGTAACGATAACAAATTAACCAGTTTAAAATATTGTGCTACTAGTATAGGTGGTGGGTTATATTGTTATGATAACAAAGTAGAATTATCGCGTCCTAAGGGTATTAAGATAGGTGATGGATTTAGTAATTAATAACTATTGGTGGTGATTTTATAAATTAAATAAAAGAATACATAAAAATAACTTAGGGGATTGATATGGTTCATCATTATTTTGCTAGTAAGAAAAACGGAGATTATAATTTCATTGATAAATCAATATTATCATGGATGGAAATGGGGGGTGCTTGTTTGCATATATATAAGTATCTTGGACCAAAGGAAACTACGTCTACCGATTTAACATTGTCTAATACGTTAAATGAATCAAGTATTGGTGATACAGTATTAATGACTAATGCTACTAGAAGATATTCAACTGATTTTTATGAAATATTCGGCCTTACTACATTATCTGATGTTAAATTTGATTTATCACAGTTTGGTTTTTCATTATCAACAACCGATACTTTATATTTTACATTCCATATAAACGATTCAGTTAAACGTATTGGTAGAAAATTAATGTGTGGTGATATTATTGAATGTACATTTATGCGTGATGCCGATATATTAGACGAAGATAAAGCAGCTATTAATAGATTTTATGTAATACAAGATGTAGATAGAGATGCAGCTGGATACTCAGCAACATGGAAACCACACTTATTAAAATGTCGTGCAACCGTATTAACAGATAGTCCTGAATTTTCTGATATATTAGGTAGTGTAGATGACCCTAATTCATTAAAATCAAACTTATCAACATATAAACAAGAAATGTCAATTATGGATACTTTATTGGCACAAGCAGATATAGAAGTACCTTATAATGGATTTAGTGAACATCAGTTCTGGGTAGACCCTAGTGTTGAAACTAACGCATTAGATAAATGTGAATGTACGAGTGCGGATACTGGTGTTGATGGGATACCGATTAATATGAATCCAAATGATGTAGAACGAGGTACTTACTTCCCACCATCCCCAACCGATAATATGTATTATCTAAGAACCGATTATCCGGAACCAAGATTGTTTAAATATTATAAGAATCGCTGGAGATTGATTGAAGTTAATACTAAGAAAGCATGGACTCCAGGACCACAACCAATCGTAGACTTAATTAATAATACAACAACGTTTACAGATGAAGAGAAGAATCTTGTTAAAAGCAGACAAGCATTATCACAAGTTGTTAAACCAAGAGATGAATTATATTAATTATTCTTTCTATATTGTGTAATAAGTTGTTTAACTTTATGTCCTTCATCGGTAAAGATACCTTCAGCGACAAGTATGTTTTGATATAAGGTAGTATTAATTAAGTTATGTTCTTCACATAGTAATTTTAAGAACCCAATAAATTCCATTGAGTATTTTATTAGGTTATATGTAATAGTATCTTCCCCACCTAAATACTCAATAACTTGATGTTCCTCAAAATTATTACTAGTGCCACGACCAGAAGAATTAACTTCAATCGTTTTATTATTATATGTATATTGTCCTCTTGGAACTTCGGGTAAGTAAAAACCATTAGTAATAGGGGTGAAGTTTTTCACTTGTTGGCGTTTATTGATTTGTTTTGGAATTGGACAACTCGTACAGTAAGTCACAACATCACTCATTTGAGAATTGTAAGGTCGTCCCAATCTACCTAACTTTTGTAACAATAATTCATCTGTATTCCACATAGAACGTTCAATGAACAAATTTGAACACGTGAAATTAACTCCTTGTGCCAATAAGTTAGTAGCACATATCGTAGTTAGTTGCCCCGTTTTAAATTTATATTGAGTAATTAAACGTTTACTAGGCGTATTAAGTGAGGTCAAACTTGCTGCTTTAACACCGTTAGATTGAAGTTCATCCGCATAATTGATTGCTTCATTAATACTTCCACAGAAAAAGATGGTAGGAATACCCGACATCATTCTTTGTTCAAATTCAGTCCAACCAATTTCGACTTTTGGGGGTGCTTCAAGTGTAGGCATATAAGTTGTCTTGTAATGAGGAAAGTCTTTCTTACGTAGACTATTAGTAGCCGTCAATAAGTAGATTTCTTTTTGTTGCTCTTTTGCTACATCTAATAATTTACTTAAATTAGCACCACGGTCTTCATCACAAAGAAAATGTGCCTCATCAATAATTAACGCTGAATAATTTTTAATTTGTTCAACGTTTAGTGATTCATAAACCGCAAATAAGTTACCATATTGTTTGTTAATAATTTTAACTTCACCTGTTGATAAGTCATCTTCAGGATGACTATATTCAATAAATGTTTCATACACCAATTGACGACATGGTGCGATATATACAAACGATGTATTATCGTTTTGTAGTTTCTTAATGGTAGAGTAGGTTTTACCACAACCCGTCTCACCAGTTATAATATTTAGTTTGAAAACAGTACCCATCGTTGACATCCTATATTAAGAATTTATAATTTTATTAGCTAAATCTGTTGATTCACTAAAGATTTTCTTAAATGACTCATATTTTCTTTTAATGCGTTCAGCTTTTCGTTGTGCCACACGTTCTTTATTAATAATATGATTCTTTAGACGTGTTAATTAAGTTCATTTAAAATGACATATTTTAATACATAAATCAACATATTTTGTAAAATGTTATAAATAATGTATATAACATATAGGTGATAAAATGCAACGAATTAGATTATCAAAATGGGCAGAATTAAACGGATATACAAAAAGAGGAGCGTATAATCTGTTTAAACAAGGAAAATTACCCAATGCAACTCAATTACCTACTGGTACTAAACGTAAGACTGAGAAGTTAATACAGGAACTTAATAATGATTAGGTCAAGTAAGCTATCACTTAAATTTATGAATACTAATAAACGTGATAGATATAACGAGTTCCTACTTGACTATAATCATGCAGTACAATTTTATATCAATTACTTATGGAATACCGAAATCACAAGAAATATTAAAGATAAACAATATAAATGGTATCCATCAAAACAGATGTATGAACTACCAACTATGTTATCAACCACGGATATACAAATAGATACTCCTTTATCAGCCCGAGCTTTGAAATGTGCAATTACTCAATCTATTGGCATTATACAATCAGTTGTACGAAAATATAATAAGAAGAAATATGTATTAACAAAAAAACAGAAATCGAATACTCAATCTATTAGAAAATTACAAAGTTTTATTGATAAAAATCAACCAACCAAACCATTAATAAACAAAATAGAGATGGAACTAAACTCAATAGTGGCTAAATTAGTTGATAATAAAACAAAATTTGATTGTTTGCTTAAATTATCATGTTTAGGTAAGAAGTATGGTACTATTATAATACCAATAAAATACACGACACATAGTAATAAATTAAGCAATATGGGACAAGTCAAAACTTCTTTCTTGTTTGGAAACAATGCAGTTTCATTTAGATATGATATAGAACCAATACATAATACGTCAAATGTGATAGTTGGTGGTGATATAGGGCAAACTACTACTTTGACTTTAAGTGATGGAAATATAACCAAGCCAAATAATCATGGGTATGACTTGAAGTTAATCAATAACATCATGGCAAGGAAGAAAAAAGGAAGCAAGGCATTTGCCCGTTGTCAAGCACACAGAACTAATTATATAAATTGGTCTATTAAACAACTAAACTTAGGTAATTATAAAGAAATAAGACTCGAATCGAATAAAAATATCAAGAAGGGACGTAGAATGAGTAAGTCACTTACTCACTGGTCTTGGAAGGATATTAATAATTCCATAACAATGAATGCGGAACTACATGATGTTCATGTAGTAATGCAACATCCGACTTATAAAAGTCAGAGATGTAATTGTTGTGGTTATGTACATAAAGGAAATCGCAAAAGTAAATTGTTCAAGTGCCGTCATTGTGGTTATACTGCGGATGCGGATTTGAATGGTGCTTTGAATAATAGCATTGATTTGCCTATTATTAGTCGTACCTTTATGGCTGAAAAACATAATACCATTGGTTTCTTTTGGAATACAACTGGTATTAGTTTATCGGGAGAGGCACGTACAGTTCCTCTTACTAAAAAACATAAACCAATACAAGGTTAATAATGTATTGGTTTAAGTAACTGTGTTTTTCTTTTTAGCCTCAATTTCATTCCGTTTAATTATTTTAGCGTTATTAATAGCAACTTCTTCTGCTATGATTTCATCTTTCAATTCGTAATTACCGTTTTGGGTACATACGAAGTCTTCTATATCTTCCTTTAATTCGTCATCATCAACATTGGCACAGACGCTATTAGGGTCCATTTTCTTATTACATATATCATACATAAGACATTCTTTACAATTAACATTTTCAAAATATTCTTTTACTGTTGTCATAATATTTAACTCCCTTTGTTCGTATTTATAATTTAAGTATAACATATTATAAACCAATGTCAACAATTTTGTTTGACTTTTTATGTGATATATTATAAATTAGTTATAAATTATCAACTAGGAGTTAAACAAATGAGAGTTGTTGGTATAGACAAACATTGGTATGGTGATAAGTATTCGCTTGTTGCCTTACAAAAAGAAGAAGCAACATTAAAATACAAGGGTAGAGAATATACTGTTTCAAAACCTAGAAATGCTTATTTTAAATTCCCAGTATCACAAGCTAGTTTCATCGTGGGGAGTGATGTCCCATTACAAGACATTGTGAATTTATACTATGACGATTTTGTCGAACAATTATTAGATAAATTGAGTGAAACGGAAACCATTCAAACGAATCATCATAATTTAAAGACTTTACCACCATCGACCCCTTGTTTAATTTTTCTAATTCCAATAACCACTAACGATATGAGCATTGGTAAAATTGCCAAACTGGCATTACAAGGTAATCGTAACGCGATGTTTTCATTGGCGTATTATTACTATTTCGGTAATCCAAAATTAAAAATGAATGATACATTATCATATATATGGTTTAATATTTATCATGGGACTTCAAAGACGGGTAAGGACTCATTAATTAATAAAGCAAGTGAAATGAGGGACTTATTATATTCACAGTTAGGGGATTCCCATTTAAGGGAATGGTCTAATATACAGAAGAAGATATTTGATAAAGTATCACGCAATATTGAACAAGCACAGTTAATAGATTTTACGTAATACAATATATAGATATGTTGAATATTCTAATGAATATCATCCAATATAATGAAAGATGAATTAAAATGTTAATAGCAATCACGGGTCAAATTTGTAGCGGAAAATCTACTGCTATAAAATTACTAAAGACATCGTTTACTAAGTATGAATATATTGATTTGGATGTTGTAGTTAAATCATTTGTACCAACACCTACTGAACATAGTGTGGAACAATTATTAACTGATGATTCACTATATTATAATATGATATCCACATATAGTGAACAGTTATATACATATATAACCAACCTAGATAAGAACAAAAATTACATAATAGAGGCATCTTCATTATATGCATATCCACAATTACTCCCTTTGTTTGATAAAGTTATTGAGATTATAGCAAGTGATACAATACGTAACAATAATAGGAAGAAACGTCAATTACCAAAACAATTATATGACTTGTTTAATGCCCGTTATACTAGAAACGTATCATTAAACAAAGCTATACAGTCAATGGATATAATATATGTCCATATTACTAGAGGGACATTATTAGAATTACGGGGTGAAATCGAAGCGGCATTAATAAGAGCTACCTCAAATGATTTTAATACATTCCTATTATTAAATAGTATTAGTAAATTGAATGATGATGGTTGGGACAATCCATATCATAATATAAATCATACCAAAACAGTATTAACGAATTTATTACAAAAGACTAATGATTTAGAATTGGGTGTTGCTGCGATATTTCATGACTTTATGTATAGTCCAAAGAATGATAGTGATGATAATTTGGGGCGTGCTGAAATTGCATTTAATAACAATATATCTAAGTTATCATTAAATCATCTTATAACCGCTGAATCATATAAAAAGATTAATAATTTAATAGCTACATCTGATTACAATAGTAAAAAAGATGAGTACAGTAATATACTATTCGAATCGGATATATCACATTTTACGCGTACTAAGGAAGAAATTATTGAAACAGAGATGTTATTATTTAAAGAATATCAACAGTATGATTTTATGATGTATAGAAAAGAACATACAAAAATATTACGGACTATTTATGAGATTACTAATAACTCACAAGTTAAGATGGGTATTGAGGTAGCGATATCTTGGCTATCTACCTTTACTCCCAAGATTGGTTGGTTCTGTGGCTCATTTAACCCATTCACAATAGGTCACTTGGATATATTACAAAAGGCAGAGTTACAGTTTGATAAGGTTGTAATTGTGCAAGCACAAAATCCTACTAAAACCCAAATTAATAAGATACAGTGTGAATCATTAAACAACGAATGTATTATTGTTGAAAATATGCCTAATGCAATTAATCAATGTTATTATACTCCAACATTAATTAGAGGGGTTCGAAACCAACGTGATGTTGAGGATTCACAGTTATGGTTATCCCAAATTAATGAATTGGTTAATGAGCCAGTCCAATGTACGGTTATCATTGGAGACCAACGTTTAACGCATATTAGTTCTACCTTTGTAAGACAAGTTAAAGATATGGGTAATGATATAACTCCTTGGTTGGTCTCATAACATAGTAGACTAGAAGGAATAATGATTATGGATATAGGAAGTGGTAAGGGTTATCCTGAAAGTGCATTATCAAATTTTGCAGGACATAGATTTACGATTGATGAAATCGTATGTAATTCGATGGAAGGATTTTTACAATCATTAAAATTCTCAAATGTAGATATGCAAGTTCATATATGTTCATTGGTTGGACGTGCAGCTAAATTTGCCGGAGCTAAAAAGAATTGGAAAACAAAAGGAATACTATATTGGAGAGGTAATAATATTGACCGTTTTAGTAATGAATATCAGACGTTACTAGATAGGGCATTTACGGAGATGTTTAAACAATCCGAAGGATTTAGAAACGCATTATTGGCATCTAATAACGCTACATTAACTCATTCTATTGGTAAAAGTGATGCTAAGGATACCGTATTAACGAGGGCGGAGTTTTGCTCCCGTTTAACAAAACTCCGCCAATATGGTAATATCTAATCAATCTTACAGTTATATTCCCGTTGCCATACATCATCCGCTAACCGAGACTTTTGTTCTAATGATTGGTTAATGATAGATGTTTCACATTCTGTATATGGAATTTCTAACTTACTAACTCGTACATCACCCCATAGTCTTTTATATAATAATCCATATTGTGATGGAGTAAATGATATAATGACTTTCTTAAACGACATTATACGTGGTTCTATTTGTTCTTCCCATATATTACAGATTGTCTCTTCCCTATGATATGCTAGTTCGTCAATGATAACGATATCCGCATTGATATACATATTAGTAGTAATTTTACTACCATTTGAAAATTCAATTGTTGTATTAGTAGAAACATTAAACTTCAACGATGGAAATCCAACAATTAACTGTTTCATGCGTTGAATTATAAACGAGCTTTGTGCTTGTTTAGTAGATAGAAAAGAAATAGTAATATTGGGATTATCAGATACATACTTTAATGCATATAGTATCAATAATGTTGTCATACCACATTGACGACATTTATTAATCATAACAAACTCATTATCATCAATAAAATTAGATATTTTTGTCTGTTGTCTAAACGGTTTGAAATATACTGGGATTTGTATGTTACCTAATAATACGGACGGCATTTGTTCAATTGTATTCATTTTAGAACCTCACATTAAGGATACTATGGCTACCAATTAACCATTCAATCCTATTTGTATTTATTAACATGGAAAGTTATAAATATAACAAATAATAAGGAGTTATAGTTATGGCATTAATCGGACAGTATGATAATTCAAATAGATTTGCATTAGCGGATGGTTCTAATTTAACCCCTGCTAATGGTTGGTCCACAATTTATATTCCATCTTCAGCATTTACAAAACCGTTAAACACTACTACATATCCTGCGTATAGTACCTTAACTGATAATGATATAACACAATACGCCGTTTTCTTACCAAGTGTAGATACTTACGCTCAAACTAATTTCTTAATTCCTGCAAAGATGATAGCATCACATGGATTACAAATAAAATTCCATACATACGGTATTCATACCAGTTCTAGTGATGATAATAATATTGTGTTGGGTGTTATGGGTAAAACATTTAATCCAAATACGACTATTGCAACCACATATAGTAATATAGTTACAACGACTGCAACTATTAATGCTTCTAAAATGCGTGAATCAACAGTTACGATTACCCCACAAGATTTTGCAGCCGATTGCCCTGTAAGTTTAATATTTGGACGTATTGGTACGAATAGTTCTGATTTATTAACTACCCAGAATATTGGAATAATGGGAATTACAGTATATTATTATACTATCTTTACAAGTGATATCTAACCTGTTAGATTAATTCAATGTTCATTTACCATTGGGTAGATGTAATTGCCAAACAGTTAAGGTGAAAAAGTCCTTAACTGTTTTGGTTTATAAGGAGTTATATATAATGGAAATATTATATGATAAGAATGGTACAGTATTAAAAGTTGGTGATTTAGTTGGAGAACCATACGATTACGGCTGCTTCGGAAAAGGATATCGTCGATTTACGATAGTGATTCATGAAGGTGAATATAAATTCTGTGACGTTGAAACCCATTCATGCAAAAGTAAATACGATTCTGATATCTGTTATAATGAAATATTACTATTGACGGATGGAGTTAAAGTTTAGATTTAGGATTCATTAATTAATTTAATCTTATCGTTGATTTCTCGTATATTGTTATACCAATAATTAATTTCACGATTCATTTCTGTTGTAAAACCATCAGCATTTTCTGCCATAGTTAATTGACGTTGTGCATATTCTAAATCTTGAGTTAGTAAGAATACTTCTAAGTCATATTGGTTTGACATATTTTTAATCCTATATTTAATTGTAAAATTGCCATTCACCTTGTTCGTTTGCTTCAATAAGATGTTCTATTTTGCCATCTTCTTTAAGTAAATCAACATCAATATATGTTCCGAAGTCTGTTGAGAAAAAAACTATTATGTTTTTTCCCATGAATTTACATAAAATCTCTTCTATATATTCTCCGTTATGAGTTGATTTTTTAATATCTAAAATTTCTAACTGTGGAACCAACTTTAATTTGTCAACGGTATTTATATTTGATAAAGAAAAAACACTAAGAAGTTTATGTTTAAATTCTTGGTCGATTGGTTGCTCATCCATCTTTTTAATTCCTTATATTAGTTTATAATTTAAGTATAACACATCACATCGTAATGTCAATTGTTATTTTAATAAATATAACAAACATGGGGAGATTGATATGTTAACAGTGAATAATTTGATTGGGTTTAATGGTAGTGGTATAAAAGAATACACTATTACGATTGCTACTAATACAACCACGTTTGATTTAAATACTCAATTAACATTATTGGGTGCTGATATAACGGATTCACTTACTGTTAATATAATCATTAATAATGGAATCATACTTGGTTCCACATCTAGTTCTATACCTGCATTAACTGTCAACTTAACTAATTCAATTGTTAATCTTATTAATAATGGATACCTTGTTGGAAAAGGTGGTAATGGTTCGGAAGTAGATAACACTGATGGTGATAACGGTGGTGATGCATTAGTCGTACATAGTCCTGTTAATTTAACTAATAATGGAACTATTGGTGGTGGTGGGGGTGGTGGGGGAAAAGGGGCTCATACTGTACGAGATAATGGTTCCCGTGGTGGTGGTGGTGCTGGATGGAATGTAGGTGAAGGTGGACAAGGTGTACCATTAAGTAATATTGATGGTTGTTATGGTGGGGAAGATGGAACATTATTAACGGGTGGACTAGGTGGACATGGTGGGGCATGGAATGATGGTCCTTATGGTGGTGACGGTGGTAATGGTGGTGATTTGGGACAAGATGGATATAATGGTGCGGACACTTGGGGTGGTCGTGCTGGTTATGCCATCGTAGGATTTAATAGAGTTAATGTTATTAATATAGGCACTACCGCTGGTTATCTCATAGCAAATTAAAATAACTTGACATATCATTATATCATAATTATATTCTTAATAGAGGAGATATAATTATGATTATTAGTGATGACGATAAAAAGAAAATAGAGGAAGTTATTAGTCGTTCTGTGAAAGAAATACTTAAAACTAATATAACGGTTAGTTTGGGTGATTTACATTATACAGGTGATAAAATAAAAACGTTGGTAACTATGGAAACCCATAATGACCAACGTTTATCTAATACAATGTTAGCTAACTTTTTAAGAACTCGTTAAACTCTTTCTACTACACTTGCAGTAACTTCAATATCACCACTCATTGGTGTACGAACTCTTAACATTTCTAATGTTTCCAATGTGATTTGTTTATCCCAACTAAGTGTCGTTCCCGCCGGAATTGTAATTTGGAATCCAAGATAAACGGATGTTGTACCGTCAAAACGTGTAACATCCACTTTAATATCATTAATGCCATCAACATTAGAAATGAATAATGAATGAATAATGGCAGTACTATTAGCTGAACGAGTTTTACCCATTCCAATACTACCTGCGGCAGGTACAACAATCGTATCTGTCGCACCAATAATAGCTCCCGCGTAACTTCTAAATGTTTCTGACATAACTAGTAACTCCTATATTTAGACAACTGGTACAACTGTACAATCAGTTAATTGTAATTTTAGACTTTCATATGATTCCAACAAACTGATTACTTCATCATGGAACGGAATAACAGCCGAATTAAAAGCAGTATTGATATCGGTATTATTAAGGATGCCAATAATTGAAGCCATTAAATTATATGTCTCTTGATGTAGTCTTAATTCTTTGTATGGTATACTACAATAACTCAACCCTTCTGTAATTGAATTGAATATAAGACAGTTTGAAAGATAATCACCATATAATGGATAATCAATAACTAATTGAGAGTCAGATGGTTCATCATCGTATAGTATAGAATATGTGTCTGTATTTTCATACAAATCATCAACGAGTGTTTTTGTTGCTATTATTGTATATTTAGCATCTAATAAAATACCACATACACCTAAATCATTAGTTGTATTCGAAAACGTCACTAACCACTTCATACTTTTATCCCCCAAATGTTTAATACTATTATATTTATTGATTAAACGAGATATTCTCGATACCTGCACAACTTAGTTTAGTAATATGACTAATCATGAAATTTTTAGTATCAAACCCTTTCATGATAGATAAGAATTTATTTCTAACTCGTGCTATATCATTAATAATGATTGCTAAATTCATAACATCATCTTCACCCTCAATATACTTCTCAACGTCACGTGAGGATAATGCTTTATTATAAGTTTCTGATAACTTTTTAAATTTATCCGATTTAACTTTATTATATTGTATATTAAGATATTCTAATACTGCTTCAATATCTTGTAATTGTGAATATCGGGTCTCAACATAACTAGCTAATGTTAAAGCCGAATCAATCAACTTACCATTAGTAGTTATTTCCTTCTTAGCTAACTCATATTCATTAAGATAATAAGCAACACAATTATCTAACTCACGGATATCATTCTTAACAGTAATGTACCAATCCATATTAATACTCCTTATTATGGTAAGATTATTATAGTTAATCTTACCACTAAGTCAATGAATTGTTTAGTCTAAATGGTTTTCGTAATATGTATGCTGTCCGTCCCATTTACGGGCATGGGCAACGCTATTAATCTTAATACTATTACCATTAATGACTCGATACTTAGTAATTTCATTACTTGTAAAATCATCTCTTTTAGGTTTTACTTGACCCGACCAATCATCCCATTCGACGTATTCTTTGCCGATTGGTTTAACTCCAACGGAATTATCACCGATTAACTGTACGACTTGAAAGCAATCTACAATCGTCATATCGTAGCCCCAACTAGCTACTAGTATATCACCAACTAATAATTCACGTACCTTACTAGCACGTTCTAGTTTACGGTCAGCCATAGTCTTTTCTCTTAGACGTACTGTATTAAAGAATACATCGATTGCATTATTCATACGTTCTAATGTTGAATATCTATTATAGAAATCTGCTTTATCACGTTTGCCTTGATATCCTTTAATGATAAATGACTTAGTGGATGGGTCTTCATCTTGTACATATACAACGGCACTCGACTTATCATCTTTAATTTCACGACCTCTTGTATCTCTAACTAACCAAGGACTCTTTGGACCTTCGTTTAATTTATCAAGTTCACGAATTAATTTTGACATTTCATCCATAATAAACACTCCTAATGGAAATTATAAATAACATTGTATTTATTTATAAAATTAATCGGGGTAATAGTGGTTAAATTCATTGGTTATACAACAGAGGGTACTGCAAGAATACTGTATGATATTAATACATCAATACAAGGAGTACTTAATTGGTTCAATACACCGTATGGGAGTTTAGATTGGAATCCTACATACGGTAGTATCGTTCAAAACTTATTATTTGAAACCAAAAATGTAACCACTGAGAATTTATTAAAAGCCGATGTTCAGAAAGGCTTCGCTACTGACCCAAGATTAAAATTAACTAATTTAACGATGTATCAATTAACAAATGGCTATACAGTTAATTGTGAAGTATCATATTTAGGTGGTAATCCAGTAACGTTAAGTTTACAGTTTGATGGTAAGGATTTAACTCAATGAGTTCATATAGACAAAATAATCTATTACGTGCAGAAGATTGGAAAAAGATATATCAAGCTGCTACTAATGTTAATTTTCAAACCACTGATTTTGCTTCATATAGAACAGCATTAGTTGATTACCTACGCACAACTTATCCAGAGGATTTTCAAGATTGGATTAATAACTCGGAAATGGTTATGTTATTAGACATGACTGCCTATGTAGCATTCAATCTTGCGTTTAAAATGGATTTAAATTCACATAATAACGTAATCGAATTAGCCGAAGATGAAACAATGGTATTGAATCTAGCCAATACTGTTGGTTACTATCCATCCCGAAATTTACCAGCCCGTTCACTAGCAAAGATTGTGTCAATATCTACAACTGAAGATGTTAAGGATATAGATGGTAGTTCATTAAAGAATGTATTAATTAACTGGAATGATTCAACCAATACAAGCTGGTTCGACCAATTTATTAAAGTTTTGAATTCAACATTTATATTGACTAATCCATTCGGTAGTCCTGTTAAAAAAGGTACGGTGGGTGATGTTAATACATATTCATATCAAATAGATTCAGAATTATATTCTAATATTGTTTATCCATTTACTGCAACCATCAATAATACATCTTCAAACTTTGAAGTTGTAAATCCTGATTTCAATGATGCATTTTTCGAACGGGCTCCTTCCCCCGAGAATGCATTTAATTTAATATATAGAAATGATGGTACGGGTAATAGTTCAAATGATACTGGGTTCTTTGTATATTTCAAACAAGGTACATTAGGATATAATGATTATAATTTCAGTTCGTTAATATCTAATAGGACTGTTGACATCTCCGTTGATAATATTAATGATTTAGATGTATGGGTACATGAAATTAATAGTACGACTGGGAAGTCAAAAGTTAAATGGACTAAAGTTGATAGTGCTGATAATGTATATTTTAATGATATAGGTAAAGTCACTAGAACAATTTATGAAGTTAAAACTAAACAAAATGACAATGTACAAATTAAGTTCGCGGATGGTATATACGGTGATATCCCTATTGGTACGTTTAGAGTATGGTACCGTACGTCATTGGGTGCATCATATACAATTACTACTAATGATATAGATAACGTCACAGTATCTGTCCCATACGTTAAAAACGATACGACATATCTATTAAAATTAACATTTTCATTAATGGAATCTGTTACTAATTCTGCCACTAGAGAGACGATTGAACAAATTAAACAACGTGCCCCACAAGTTTCATCAGCCCAAAAAAGAATGGTTACTGGAGATGACTATAATGTTTATCCATTAAAGTATGGTAGTTCTATTAAGAAATTAAAAGCAATCAATAGAACCTTTGCAGGACATTCACGTTATATTGATTTGAATGACCCAACAGGAACATATCAAAATACTAATATCTTTAGTGAAGATGGATTGATATATAAGGAAGATTCATCTATATCAAAATCTGAACCATTACCAACTACAAAGACGGTTAGTGAGTTAGTTGTAGATTATATTAATCCATTGTTATCTGAACCAAACCTAGTTAATTTTTACTATAACTATTTTCCAAATTATACATGGATTTATAATAGTACAAAGGTTGCTTGGAAGAGTACGACGGTTGGTTCTTCGACCTCAACTGGTAATTTTGTCGATTCGACTAATAGTAATGCAATATTAGCTTATAGTTTATCTAATATTAAGGAAGAAACATTAGTACGATTGGTTAATGGTGCAACAATTACAACGACCGATTCAAATTACAAGGAAGTTTGGGTTAAGGTTGTAACTATTAATACAGATGGTACTATTATTATAAATGAGCCGTTAGATTCAAGTATAACATGGTATGTCGACATATATTATCCAACGTTGAGACATAGTTTCAATGATGAAGAAGTTGTTGAGATAGAATCTCAATTATCACTCAATAATTCATTTGGGATAAGATATGACCAAATTAATAGTAAATGGATTATTGTTACTGATGATAATTTAGATACAACGAGTAATTTCTCCTTATCATTAGCGGGGGATAATACTTTATCTAATAAGGATAGTAGTTGGTTAATATTAGTTAGTTATAGTTCTACGGGTTGGACTTTTAAATTGCGTACATTGATGTATGTATTTGAAAGTTTAAACGATGTAAGATTCTTCTATGATAATTCTATAAAAGTTGTAGATATTAATACATCAACGGCATTAAACGACTATATCAAGATTTTACGGATTAATTCGAAAGCTAGTAATCATGATAGTAGTTTAGGTAGTGATTATACGTTCACACTGGTTGATTCAATAACATATAATGATGGTTACATTGAACCTCGTAGAATACAAATTACATTAAATGATTCTGATAATGATGGTACTGTTGATAATCCATTACAGTTTGTTGAAGTGGTAGAACCCGTTACAACTCAAACAGTGGAGGATAATAGATTTCTATTTTGGACTAAAACATTATCAACAGATGGGTATTATTACTATATTCCTACTACTGATATAACCATCGTACAAACAACGGTTAGTGGTGCTAGTGGAACATATTTTATTATAGATACTTTATCATTTGTTGAATGGGATGGGACAACAAGTACAACGCCTTCTACTGACCAATACTATTATAGAATAGGTAGACAAGGTGTTATATTCCAATGGAAGCATTATGCCAATTTAACACATCGTATTGACCCATCTCCTACTAATATAATTGATTTGTTTGTATTAACTAATGAATATTACGACGAAGTGCAAACATGGATGAATACTACAAATAGAGGTGATTTACCAACTCCGCCAGATAGTTCGGATTTGATGTTGCAGTTTTCAGATTTGAATTTAGCTAAGACTACTAGTGATGAAATAGTATGGCATCCAGTTACGTTCAAATTGTTATTTGGAAGTGAAGCTAGTTCAACATTACAAGCCAACTTTAAAATTGTTAAAACGGATTCAACACAACTAACCGATAATGGTATAAAGACAAGTGTTATATCTTATATTAATAAATTCTTTGATGTTGATAATTGGTCTTTTAGTGAAACATTTTCATTTACTGAATTATCAACTTATATTCATCAAAATATGTTAGGTGATATATCACAGATTGTTATCGTCCCTTCAACTGAAACATTGAAGTTTGGTAATCTATTTCAAATCCGTTCAGAATCAAATGAGTTATTTTTATCAACAGCAACAGTAAATAATGTACAGATTGTATCAAACTTAAACGATGTTAATATGAGAATAGGTAATTAGTATGGTAAACATCTTAAAATTATTAAACGAATATAGAGTATATAACGACAATACTTTAAGTGACTACTTGAAACAATACATTCAAAATCCATATATGTATAAACTGTTTTATAAAGATATATCTAATAATCCCAAGTATATGTCCAAAATTACATCCAAACTTACTAACGAATGGGATATTAAAGACAAACAAAATGACACATTACGTCAATTTAAACCTACTTCTAATTTAACAGATAAATTAACCCATATACGTGATTGGCTAACAGCTAGTAATCCAAACCCAGCCACATTTAACACCATTAAAAATATAGATGGTGCTTATCAAACTGCCGAAACTTGGTTTAATAAACAAAAAGTAACTAATACACAAGATGGTGTTACTGGTACTAAATTAATACATACATATAGTGATGGTTATAAGATATTACAATTGCTTACTCCATTAGCACTTGATTACGAGTCACAACACATGGGACATTGTGTTGGTAAAGGAAGTTATGATAAGAAAGTTACTAGTGGTAAAACTATAATTTACTCATTACGTGATACTAAAAACGAACCCCATGCTACTATGGAAGTAACTAATAACACACTTAAACAAATAAAAGGTAAGCAAAATCAACCAGTTGTTGAGAAATATCGCGACTATATAAGAGATCTTATTAATCTTAATGACTTTAAAGAAGTTAACGATATTAGAAATATAGGCATGGTTGAACTAGATAACAAGATATATACATTAAAACAACTTTATGAAATGAAAGATATTGTTGTAAAAGGAGATGTTAATTTACGTGAAATGGGATTAACCAAGTTACCTCATTTCAAAAGTATAGGTGGTAGTTTAGATTGTAGTCATAACCAATTAACGAGTTTAGAGGGTTGTCCGACTAGTATAGGTGGTGGTTTATGGTGTAACGATAACCAATTAACAAGTTTAGAAGGTTGTGCTACTAGTATAGGTGGTAGTTTAGGTTGTAATGATAACCAATTAACCAGTTTAAAATATTGTGCTACTAGTATAGGTGGTGATTTAATTTGTAGTCATAACCAATTAACAAGTTTAGAAGGTTGTGCTACATATATAGGTCGTGGTTTATGGTGTAACGATAACCAATTAACAAGTTTAGATGGTTGTGCTACATATATAGGTGTTAGTTTAAATTGCCGTAATAACAAAGTTAAATTATCTCGTCCTGAAGGTATTAAGATTGGTTGGAACTTTAGTAACTAAATAAAGTATACGTTGAGTGAACGGGGTTAATATAATGGTAAACATCTTAAAATTGTTAAACGAAGCATATGAAGTATCTACTTATAGAGGAGATACTGAATATAGTATAATTTGTACTGGTGATTGTGTTGGTGGTGATGAAGTAGCATTTGAACGTGCAACATTTAGTGGTAGTTTTAGAAGTCCACATTTTGATGGTTTTGAGTTAGTTAAGGGCAAGATTATAAAAGATTCATATGGAGCAGATAAGCAACAACATACATTCACATTACAAAAAGATGATGGTACTACGTTTAGAATTAAAGGACGTAACCTATACGGTAATGGCACATATAGAAAACGTTGGAAGAATGAAGATGAACGTAAAGTTGCACAGGATGAAAAACATGAGCGTGGTAATGCCGCAAGAGCCATTAGAGACCAACGACGCGAATTAGAAAAACAAGGATTTTAAGATATGAAATTAGGCGATATAGATTTCTTATGTGAACGAATTTCGGTAGATAATGTATATCGTGAAACAGTATCTACATTACAAGAATTATTTAAAGATAAATTCTTTTATGATAGATTTTATGATAAGATGAGTTCTGCTTTAACTAATATTGCTACTAAGACGGCGGATAATGTATTACGATGGACTAATAAGAAAGCCATTATGAACGTTAAAGTTGAATCATCAAAACAAGGTGGTGGCGGTACATCATCACAAGTTTATAAAGAACATTGTCGTATTACTAATATTGAAATACAATTACCATTGGTAAAAGAATTAAAGGATTGGTTATCGGGTACAACTAATTTACCAATTAATACTAGGGATGATATTATCGAATATATTGCTCATGTGTTTAGTCATGAGATGACTCATGCTATACAAGAATTACGAGTTAAAGAACCTGCTTATAGTGATAATCAAAAATTTAATAAGATTAAAGATAAAACCGCATTAATGCGTACTCCAGAGGAACACCATACTCAACAAATGACAGATGACTTATATACTAAGTATCTATCTACAATCGCCGAAATAGGCGCGTATGCAGGTGATGCTTCGCGTGAACTAACACATATAGCTGGTAGTAAACAAGCCGCTCTAGCACTACTTAAAACTAACGACAAACGATTGATGCAATCTAGTACATATTACACTTACTTTACTAAAGTAAAAACGAACCGTCCTGTCGCATGGAAAGAGTTTTTAATCTCATTACATTTCAATTTAACAGAATCAATTGACGAATCAGTTAAACAGAATACATATAGAGTCTATCATGGTTCTAAGTCCGATTTTAATAGTTTTATCGAGGAATATATTTCTGTTAATAATGACCAAGCACTTGGTTGGGGTTTTTATTTTACAGATGATAAGGAAGATGCACAAACATATACTAGTAGTGATGGTGGATATCTATTAGAATGTGATGTTACTATAAAGAACCCATTATCCAATACAAAACCATTCAAGTATAAAGATGCAGAGACATTAATTAAAAATACACCTAATTATTTAGATGGCCTAGCTAATTTTGGTGATGTAGATTATGAGGGTGAACGAATAGTCTTACATCAAGCCATTAGTTCCTATATCGATAAAGATATGTTAAGTTCTTCATTCGCGATTGCTAATGATTTTTATGGTAAAAATGTTAAGACATTTTTAGCAAATATGATAAAGATAGGTTATGATGGAGTTATCGATAGAACTCAGTCAGCATTACATATAGTTGTGTTCTCTCCTAACCAAGTTAAAATTATCAGTAAAATGAAAGTTTGATATAATGGTTAGTATATTGAATTTATTAAATGAGACAAATTTAGTTAATGATTTTTTAAAACAGGCATCACCTAACGAAATTAAACAATATTCAATGCGTGATAATTGCGGTATTGCTGCATTAGATATGATTGAGTATGCAAAGAAACATGATAAATTATTAACGAGGGTTAGTGGATACTTTATTGCTGATAAAATAGTAAGTAGTAAGAAGGACTTCACTAATGAGATGCGGGATGAGTTAATTCTTGATGGGGTTAATTTTAACGATGATAAATTACGATATGAATGGATAATGAAATCTAAATATAAAAATACTATGAAAGAGATACCACATTATTGGTTGATTGACAAACAAGGGAATATTTATGACCCAAGCGGATATTTACAATTTATTAAACGTGGGTATGCAACCGATTTGAATTCTTGGCGTTATAAACAAGAAAATTAAAATAAACTATTGACAACCCCGTATAGATAACATACTATAATAAATGTTAGCAAATAATGTGAAAATAAGGTTAAGATTTATTATGCAAAAATAACCCTACCCGAAAGGCTAGGGTTATTTTTTGAACATACCTGTAAATTATCATTTTGACTAACATTCACCCATAAGTTACAATCCTTATGAATTTAAATAATGAGGATTGAAATTAATGGTTAAACATATAGATGCATCGTATAACTTATTACACGAAATGAACCAGTATAAGTTAGTAGAATTAGCAGGTAGAGTTTGTTATAAGTCGGAAGATAAAATTACAGACGAATCATATAAACCGTTTATCACCACTGTTATGAAACGTGGTCATGAAGCAGTATTAGAACATGGTACGATTTATTTTAAGACATTGGAAAAATTCAAACCCTTATTCGATAGAAGTGATTATATTAAAACAATCTATAACTTCAATGACGGGTTATTATACGGTGTTGCCAACTTCAGAGCTATGCGTAATTTTATTAAACTAATCGCTAACCCATCGAACTTAAATGTTATTATTGATGGTATTGATGACTTATTATTTAAAGATATAGAACAACCCACAAATACAAGTTCAATCATATGTTACTCTATTCCATTAAATGAGTTTAAACAAGTTCCTGGTGCTGCACGGTATGAACGTAAATCTGTTAAGTTTATATGTGATAGGGCTATTGCAAATGAGATTGTAAGACATAGACCACCTTCATATGCACAAGAGTCAACAAGATATTGTAACTATGGTAAGACTAACGGTATTAGTGTTATCACTAGTGATTTCTATGCTAATAATCCAATAGCACAACCGATAATAGATAATGCGTATAAAGTATGTGAATCTGCATATTTAGAATTATTGTCATTAGGGTTTAAAGCACAAGATGCACGTGAAGTATTACCATTGGGGTTGAAGACTGAAATCTTTGTGACTTGTGATATCATTGAATGGGAATGGATATTCGAGTTACGTTGTGATAATGCGGCACATCACGAAATTCAAAAGCTAATGAAGCCATTAAAATTAGAAATGTCAAAATAAACTCTTGACATTATGATATGAATATCATAATATGATATACGTACTTAACTAAATATGATTAAGATGGACATTTTGTTACTAAAATAACCATAACCTGCAAGTTATGGTTATTTTTTTGATTATCTGAAAGTTGTTGACAGAACTTACTATTTTTGTTATAACTTAAATTATAACAATATTTTGGAGACGGACAATGATGAAAACATTATATCACGGGATTATTTTCGGGTTTATATTTGGATTAATTATGTAGTTGGTTTAGTAGGCCATGCAATAGTATTAGGATACCCTTCTTGATTTTTAATATCACGTAATGCTGCCCGGTATTCTTTGAACTGTTTAACTAGTGGTTTATTCTTTGAAATTGGACTATCCGGTAACATATAGAAATCCGTCTCACTCAATAGTTGTTGTATAACAACTTTAACTTTTTCGCATTCTTTACTTTTTAACATCGCATCGTATTGGGATAATATATCTGTTTCAGACGGTACTGAAACTGTATTACTTTTTGACCATAGTAATATATAATCATCACTTAGTTTATGTTCTGTGCTATGAATGTCGTCATCTAGCCCACCATTGTGGATTGAGTATTGTGCATTAGGAACGAGTTGTTCAATAATAGAAGATAAAATTTTAATATCGTACATAGTTAAACCTCAATTTCAAATATTTCTAAACTAGTAATGACTGCACCACCAAACGCTGCATTAGTACCATTGAATGAATTAACGTATAAGCTACCAGCACTTGCACCAACTCGAACCGTGTAAGTAACACTAGCGGAACTAGAGGTAGCAAATGAGGCTCCAAATGTCAATGTTCCTTCATACCCGGATTGTAATTGAATCGTACTAGCAACAATGGCATTTGCAGTCGAACCCGCAAATATAGCACCAACTGCACTAGCAGCAGTACTAACGCTAAATAATAAATTAGCAATTAATAATAAACGATTACCAGATTTTTTTGGTGCATAACTCATCGATATAATTTGAGTACCTTCTGTAATCTGTGGAATAGTTGCATCTACTGGTATTCTTGCCGCGGTTGATACAACAGTACTAATATTAGTTAGTGAATAATTAACAAATACACCGGCAGCTAACTTTGAATAATCAATACTAGAATTGGCAATATCATCCCCATCGATTAATCCATTAGTACCCAGATTTAATAGTTTGCAGTAAGTACCACTAACACGTTGGTATGTGGCAGAATTAGCCCCATTATTATAGATATATAAATCTCCATCACTACCAATTGCATTATTTGGAGTTGTGGAACCTGACCGAACAGTTGGTCCTTTTTTACCTATTTGGAATGAGTTACCACTTATACCCTTTATATTATCTTTCATAATATCCTCGTTCGGTTAATTTAATCTATAATATTATATATTTAAGGTTATAAGTCAAATATATATTTAAAAATTAAATTCTATATTTTCATTTATTATTATACTATAAATATACGTATATTTAATAAGAAGGGATATTGTTATGACGGGTGTTACATATACATCATTATCAATTGGAAAAGACGGTCCAAATATATTGAATGGGACGGGAATACCAAATTCTAGTATTGGTATAAATGGTGATGTTTATGTTAGAAAAGATACTACTGATATATATAGGAAAATATCAGGCACGTGGTCTCCTGTATCCTCTTCAGGTAGTGTTGTTGGTAGTGAGTCCTTCGCTACAAACGTAAGTGTTGGTAACTTAGTTTATTATAATTCTACCACAAAACAATATGAGTTAGCAGATGCGTTAATTGGTTGTAACGGTGTCAGAGGTATTAACAATAACGTATTATCCTTTAGTGATGTATTTGATACTGGAACAACCACTTTAAGTGTTGGTACGGTATATTATGTTGGTAGTTCTGTTAATAATGAACAGGGTGGTTATACTACTAATGATACTGGATTAATTTTAGGAACTGCAATTACAACTAGTTCCATTATATTAGAAGTTGGTTTACCATTCGCAGTTACATCAGAGTTAGTTAATACGAATCGTTCTAAAGTTATGAATCCACAAAATACATTTCAAGCTATTGATTTGTATATGATTCAAGAATTTATGAATAAAGCGAATCTATGGGAATCATCAAGAAGAATGCCAAACACATTAACTAGTGTTAATGGCGTTGTTGATGTTGATTTTAATAATACGAATTATTATCTTACTACTACTGAAAATTCAATATTTGCAAATCCATCTAATACAATTTTAACTAATAACGTTGGGAAACGTGGTATTATAACGGTTAAACAAGAATCAACCCCTTATACTGTTGATTTTAAAAATAAATGGACCGTTGCTGATGGGGTTGATATTACCCATACTTCAAATGCTAAAGACTTAATTGACTATTATATTAATAATGATAATCAAATAGATTGTAATATAATTAAAAATGTAATAGCACGTTCCGCGATTATAACGGTAAATCATGCACCTACTATTACATCACCTAGTTCGATTTTAACTAGTGAAGATACACCATATACCCTATCAAATGTATCATTTGATGATAGTCTTGACACACAGGAATTAGTAGCATCAACCGTAACATTAAGTTGTACTCATGGTACATTTACTGTTACCGATAGTAATGTTACAATTACTAATAATGGTACTAGTAATGTAACGGTTACTGGTATGATTGCTCAACTTAATACTGCAATGGGAAATACTGTTTATACTCCTGTATTAAACTATAATGGTAATGATTCATTAAGTGTATCAATTAATGATAATAACAATGGTGGTGGTGTATCCGCACAAATAACATCTACCAACATAGATATTACTATTAGTGCGGTATGGGATGGGTCTAGTTGGGGTCTTACAGCCATTAATACTAATGTTAATACCCCTGTCATCGTAGACACATTTATCAATCAAATAGTTAAGAACGTATCGACGGAAGTTTGGAAATGGGAGTTTACAGTACCCACTACTTCTATAACTATTGGTGGAACAAGAGTAGGTGATGTATGGGTGGTATTAGATAGTGAATTGTCTACCTCTTCTATAACATTCACCGAAGCAGTACCAACACAGGCTGGTTTATTATTAAACTTTTATGACGATACCGAATTATATTTGAGTAATAATTGGCATTTCACCGTACTATCTAATGTTACATATACAAATCATGCACCTATATTATCTGCACCATCTTCGTTTACAATGAATGAGGATACTGTTTATAATTTTTCAAATATTAGCATTAGTGATAGTGAAGACTTACATGAAATTGCTAATACAACAATTACATTTACTTGCTCGAACGGAACGCTAATATCCAACTCAACCGATGGAACACATACGATTACTCTTTCTGGTGCAGGTACTAGTACATTTAGCATGATAGGTAGAATTGTTGACCTTAACGCACTATTAACCACCTTAACATATACCCCTACTAGTAATTATAATGGTAGTGATACTATTAGTATTAGTGTAAGTGATGGTGGTAATGGTAGTGAAACAGCTGGAACTAATGTATTAACAACATCAGGAAGTATTGATGTAACGATTAGTAACGTATTAGATGCACCAGTATTAACAGTATCTGATATATATGTAACCCCAAATACAACTACCCCATTTCCAATAACAGTAACAGATATAGATTCAAGTGCAGTATTAACAGTGGAAATATCAGGACTTGGTACTACATATACTCTTAATTATGGAACTTATAATAGTGGTACTGATGTATGGAGTCTATCGTATGCAGATTTAACGGGATTAACTGTTACATCACCAGTAACAGAAGGTACAATTAGTCCTGTTATAACGGCGTTTGCAACTTTGGGTGTTGATGTGGCATCAAGTTCAAACTCTATAACAATTTATAATGCATCAATTTTAACGGTCGATAATAATACCTTGATATTAGCACCATTAACAACATCAAATCAGTACCTAGTTGATAGTTCACTAAGAAATCGTTTATTTACGATGAGCCAACCATTGAGTACTGACCATGTTTTTAATAGTACTAAATCTATTAATGGTGAGTGTACAATAAGAAAAAGAATATCGAATCCAGATAGATTTAATTTCGAAAATGGATACACGATTGAATTTTGGCATAATTACGAAGCACCCACCACTACCTTTAATCCAAATACTTATCAACTTATTAAATTAACTAGTGACGATACATCTTATATTAAATTATCGTGTGTTAGTGGTGATATGCGTTGGGATTTTTATGATACCGTAATAGGAATACAATCGGGTCAGGTTGGTAGTGCTATGTCGGTTGGTTGGCATCATATAGCATTAGTCTATGTTGGAACTATTAACATTGGTAATGATTGTGTATTATATATTGACGGTACTTCTGTAGCAACTATTCCAATTGCTCGTTCACCTAGTAATTATAATTCATATATCGAAGTTGGGGAGATAAATACTAGTAATAGTATCTATATCGACGGAATACGTATAACTAACGGTATCCGTTATACAACCACATTTACCCCCCCTGTTGATTTAACAATATATGATGAATTTACATATCAAACTGTATTATTACTAGATGCTGAACAACAAGCCGCTGGACGTAATATAGAAGACCACTCACCCGAACCATTACGGATTAATAATATGGTATCTATTAATCAACTTGTGTTAATACCTAACACAAATGGTAATACTGAATGCATCCATTTAGGTCAAAACCATAATATTCAGATAACTAATAATATAGCGGATTTTAACCTTACTACCTTTACATTAGATTTTTATACTAGAATTATAAACAATGTTTTTTATAATGGGTATATCCATATCGGTACAACGGCAACTGATGGTACTGAATGGTTCGTAGAAGTACAACCGAATTATATCTATATATATACGGGTACCCAGACATTTTTATATCCAACAATACAGTTCGCTGATATGAATTGGCATCATATAGCGTTTAGTTCGGATGGTAGTAATTTATATCTTTTTGTTGATGGTAAGTTATTATCTACTTATAGTATAACGAGTGCTGATTTTGTTAACCCATCTTATGGATTACAAATATATAAAAGTGGTGGATACCATGGTTCAAATGAATTAGGTGAATTACGCCTGTCTAATGTATGTAGATATACAAGTGATTTTACAATCCCTACATCAAGTGATTATTTATCAGCTAATGATACACAATGGGCATCGGTATTATTATTAACGGGTGCTGGTAATGTTACATCAACAACATGGACTGATGCAACATCTCGACATAGTATTACAGGTACTGGATTCGTAGTATCACCTATTAATAGCGTTATTGCCCCAACAAGTCGTATTAAAACTCTTAATATTATAGGTGGTACTGATATAACTTCGTTTTGGGATTATCAACATATATTCTCTTCAACTTCTAAAAATTATTATGATGAATCGTTCATGTTTGGGTTGGTAAATGGTAGAGAATATACTCTTGAATTTAACGTGTATATCCCATCGGGTACAGGTAGTTGCTATATCTTATATCAAGGCAGTGTACAATGTCTTAATATTCAATTTGATGGTACTAATTTAGTATTAACTTCCAATGGTGGAATACCTATTACTACTGATGTATGGCATCACGTCGCTGTTACTGGCGGCGTAAATGAAAATGTATGGATTGATGGTATATTAGTGTCTAGTATGGCCAAGAATGGCAATGCGTATGTTGATGGGGAATCATTAACTATTGGTCACCCTTGGATTTATATGGATAATGTAAGATTTACATACGATGTTAATCGTTATACATCAACCTTTACACCCCCAACAACATTAGGTACTAATGTTACTGATGATATATATTACAATAAAGTTAATCTGTTATTAACCGACTTACAAGATAGTGTCAAGTATGTATCTGAATCAAACATTAACTCACATGATGTTATTTTACAAGGTACTTCTACTATTGATACTAATATAACAAAGTTTGGTACTGGTAGTTTATTATTAGCGAATCCAACAGATGGTATCACTGATGCATGGGCTATTATTCCAGTAACTAAGAATGATAATCATACATTCTCACTACATAATACATGGACAATTGAAATGTGGGTATATCCATTAACTATTAAAAATTGTACAGTATTATCAGTCAGTCCTGATTGGTCTATAAAATTATCAAATTCGGAATTAGTATTGGATGCGGAAGAAAGCCAATATGCATTATCAATATATCCAAACATTAATGAATGGACTCATATAGCAGTTACATATGATGGTACGATATTAAGATGGTTTATGAATGGTGCTTTATCAATCTCATTGGTTGATACGATTGGTACGATTACCACAACGAATAACTTAGTTATTGGTTGTTCATTAGATAATACGTCTGTGGACGCTTTTAATGGGCATATAGAGGGGTTGCGTATCACTAGTAGTTGTTTGTACACTACTACATTCACACCCCCTACAACCTCAAATTATGGCTATGTATAAGGATAGAATATATGTCAGCAATTTCATTTATAATTAAAAAACAGAATAGTACTCCCGTGTTTCGTAACCTATTGTTATCATCAAGTGGATTGGTGGGTTGTGTTCAGTTATTAGCAGCAGGATGTGATGTTAATGATACGTATGTCACTAATGGGTTAGGACTAATTGATAACGGACCATTAACTCATATATTTTATTCACAAGATGAATTGACGTGTTTAGATAGTACCAACACTCGTTATAATAGTTCTAGTATATCATTAGATAAACCATTAATTGCGACATCTCAGTATATGAATAGTATTAATCAGTTTGATTTTAGTTCAAACATATATACGATTGAATTTTGGTATTACACTACTTCTATAACCACGTATAAAACATTATGTCGTATGGAATCACGTACTATTGAACTAAATAAATGGAGTTCCGCGATTGGTTATATACAAACAGAGGCGGGTAAGATACAAATAACAAACTTCGATACTCATATCTTTACATTTGAGGAAACTTTAAATGTTAATACATGGTATCATGTCGCATTCGTTGCCGATGGTACTAATATAAATCTATATCTAAATGGGGTTAAATCATCTACTAGTGCCGATTGTACAATGTATAATCAAGTTGGTCCATATACTTCGAGTTTTAGTAATTATGATTTTGAAGTTGAAATGTTATCCGGGTGTGTTAGTGGTAAACCTCGTATTACTAAAGAAGTAAGTAGATATACTTCTAATTTTACACCACTGGCATATGGTACGGATGGTTCGTGGAGTCTAAGTCAATTAAATGACCCATATTGGAAAGATGTTGTTTTTTATATTAATGAAGATATATCCCCATTAGGTGACTATAGAGTGGTATGGGATTCGAGTATGAGTCCTAATCGAATTAACACTTATGGTTCAAGTTCAGGTAATCATAGAATATTATTAGCATCAAATTACTCATTAACAATAATGAATCATATACATTTAAATTATAGATATTTTCTAAAATCTAATATACATACATCTACAAATTTAAATTGGTATCCACAAGAACCATTCCCACAATTATCACAGGGTAGAATTTATACATTAGAATATCAAATTTATATTCCTGATACGGTTACGGTATGGACTCCAATTATTGGTACATTAAAAGGACCACAAATTGGTATGTGGTTAACTACTGATAAACATATTTGTTTTGGTACTTTAAAATTAGATACTAGTTTATATGATTACAATGTGGGACATTGGGTGGGTACATATCCACCTACCCAATTAGTTGATACGTTGTCATTAACATCACCTATTACCACTGGTTGGCACCATATTGCAGTCGTATATGATGGTGGTGCTAATACCGTTATGTATATTGATGGCATTACATCCAGTACTATGGCTTCACAGACATTGAGTGTAGATACTACTCAAAATGGATTTGGTATATTAATTGGGGCGGATAGTTCTAATGTATTATTAGACGATTTAAGATTAACATTAGAAGTAGCACGATATACAACAGATTTCACCCCACCTAATAGTTCTCTACCAATCGGTTCTAGTGATACATATTGGGATAATGTATGGATTTTATTACAAGGTGGTGATACAGAACGACAATATGTACCATCACGTATTGGTAAGAATATTGTATTACATGGTAATACTCAAGTATTAACTACTCCAGTTGCCGTTACTGATACAAAAACAACTCCTAAGGGTTCAACTTTGTTCTTTGATAATCCAACTAAAGGTGAGACTGAGTCATGGGCTACCGTTGCCTGTGAAATGTATAATCCATATACTTGGTCGATAACAGATACTGGGTTTACTGCCGAGTTATGGGTTAATACAAAGGATAGTAGGACTGCAAAATTAGTATCTACTCGTAGTAGTGATGAATCAGGTTGGGAAGTATGGCTAAACGGTTTGGAGATTAGAGTTCAAATACATGGTGTTGGAGTTTTTAATACATCAACTGCTTTAACGATTAATACGTGGTATCATATAGCGTTTACATACGACCCTACGTCCCATTCTATAAAAATATTCATTAATGGGGTGCTTGAATCAACATCTACTAGTGTGTCACCAACTAATGGTATGAAATGGCGAGTATTGGATATTGGGGCTCCAATGAATGGTCCATTTCCTACTACTGAATCGTTTAATGGGTATATTCAAGACCTACGTATTACTAATAAATGTCTCTATACTGAAGATTTTATACCGCGTACAACAACGTTTGGTTTAACCACTTATTAGTATAAATATGTATAATGTTGACTGTAATTGGATAAGGATTAAAATATATGACTATTGATATTACTAGTATAGTAAAGATAATTCAAAAAGGTACAGAATCATTCCCAACAGGGGCAATTGTTGTTGATGATGGTGATATCGTATTTAAGATGATTGGTGATATAAATTATGTCGCTCCTGGAGTAACATTATCTTATTCAGATATACCACCAATATTGAGTGAGGAATTAAGTCCAAATGGTAATAAGAGTTTATTTTTTAATAATGTTGTTGGTTACCCATACTCAGAACCCCCTTACCCACATTTAAGTGTGGATGTATCCTCAGTCTTCACTGAGAATAGTGCATTAGAAGAGTATACATTTGAATTGTATTTTAAACCCTCAGAGCAGAGAACTGGGAAAATACTATCTACTCGTTCATGGACACGAGGGTTTGAATTGGGTTCATGGGATGCGAATTTAGGTATGGAGTCATTTAGTATTTATCAACATACTAGTATGTCGTGTGTTGCGTATTCCGCACAAAACTGGTATCATTTAGTTTATCAACAGAAAAAAGTTGGAATAGATTACATTTCAACATTTGCCATAAATGGTACAGTATATCTATCGTCCGACCCAGAGTTCACTCCTTATGGAAAACTAAATCCTTGGGGACAGTTTGTAGACTTCGGTAATCCGTATCATGCCGATTTTAGAGAACCTATACGTGGATATATCGCAGATATTGGAATTTATAAAACCGCAAAATATTCTTATTAGGGTGGTTGTTATGTGCTTCCTATTCAAAATATAAATACTATATGATGGATAGGAGGTTGTTATGAATAATCTAATAGTCTTTTTAATAATTATATTAGCATTTGTTGGTGCATTTAAGATAGAATCTACTATTAATGACGTTGTGGTTATTCCACAGGAACAAGTAGATAGAGAAATTAATAAAATATATAACGATTGTTTAAAACATCATACTATTATTAATAAAGTTGTCAATGATGATTGTAAAAAGATTGCAATTAATAACGCACAACATAAATGAAATAGATTAATTTTCTAAACAATTGACTAATGGTTAATTTCCTGTTATTTTTAAAACTAGTTTAAAATTACAGGAGTTAATATTATGAATCTTACAGTTAAGGAAATACTCGAACTTTCACCTTCTAATATTAATAAACTCAAATTTGAGTTATTAAAAGTTAACATAACTAACAAGTTAAAGAATACATTAGATGATGTTGAGTTGAATGGAGTCACTATTGAAACTATTAATCAACTTAACGATGAGTTACCAATCATCGAAGCATTAGAAATCTTGTTGGGTTTAACAGAACAACAAACAAATGAAAAATTAGTACGATTAGATGATCTAGCTAGTTGACAATGAATCGTCCTTATGTTATATTTAAATTATAAATTAAACATAAGGACGAAATTCAATGTTTAAATTAAAGTGTCAATTAACTGTCATACTCCCGGTCCATATTGTCATTCATAAGTATGTATTAAAAACAGCGATGAAAGGGTATGGCTATGTCAGAAAATAAAGAAATTAAGGAATTTGATGAAACTATATTTCATGTCGGCCCATGCCATAATACGAATATGGAAGCATTGCATTATGAGTTATCACGGGATTCATTAGTTGATTCTTTGTCTTATTGGCTAGATGATGAAGGTAATGAAAATCTAGCCAACCATGATTTGGACGAACAAGACCCTGATGGTGATTATAATGAGTAAGAAATACGTGATATTATTTGACATTAATAATTAATTGTTATAATATAATTATAGTAGGTTATAATTTAGGAACACAATGATGAAAAAAGCATATATCATGATTGGATTACCAGGTAGTGGTAAATCCACTTGGATAAACGATAATGCTAGTTGTGCTAAAGTGTTAAGCACTGATAATATCATTGACTCCTATTGTCGTCAAAATAACATTACTTATAATGAAGGGTTCAAACGTTTTATTAAACTTGCTACTAATCAGTTCAATAACGAATTATCTAATATTAATAATTATAAGGGTGATATTGTTATTGACCAAACAAATCTAACTAAGAAATCACGGGCTTATAAATTAAAGAAATTATCTTCATTCAAGAAGATAGCAGTTGTTTGTAAACTTGATAGTGATGAGTTGCAACGCAGATTAGATAATCGTTCAATTCAAGATGGTAAGACAATACCATCAAATATTATATCAAGTATGATACTTTCTTATGAACAACCAACACTAGATGAGTTTGATGAAATTATATATGTGAATGGAAAGTGATATGATTGAAATCCATACAGATGGTGCTTGTAGTGGTAATCCAGGACCGGGTGGTTGGGGTGCTATTATTGTTTATCCAACTGAAAAAGTTGAATTAAAAGGTGGTGAACCACATACTACCAATCAACGAATGGAGTTAATGGGTGTTATTAAGTCATTAGAGACAATTACTGAACCAAATGACATTATAATCCATACGGATTCACAATATGTCCAAAAAGGATTTATGGAATGGTTATCTAATTGGATTAAGAATGGTTGGGTTAATAGTAATAAGAAACCAGTCGCTAATAAGGACTTATGGTTAGCATTAATTAACGCTAGTAAAATTCATCATGTTAAGATTGTATGGGTTAAGGGACATAACGGTAATGAGATGAATGAACGAGTTAATACTTTAGCTCAACATGAGAGTAAGCATAATTAGTTCCTGTATATTACCATTTCCATTTCCTTTTCATTTTTTATTATGTATGATGTTTCATTGAATTGTGATGAGAATATTTTACGATATTCTCTATATTTTGGTGAGAACCATATATTATAACGTGGAATGATATATCTATACCAAACATAGTCTAAAACGTTATTAGCATCGTATGATAGTTCATTCGGTTCTGTTATCTCAATAATCCCATTAGTTTTCAATATTCGTTTAAATTCTAGTACCAACGCCCCTAAGTCTTGCACGTGATGAATTACGTTTTGGCATTTGATACAATCGACAGATGAATCGTTTATTCCAATAATTCTATTTTGTTCTATGTCATAAAGATAATCAAGTGTGAACGTCGGTTCAATATCACAGGTGAAATATCCATCTGTTGGTGAATAGCCGGAGCCAAAATCTAACTTAAACATAGATGACCCTTCCCGTTAATAACATCATTAAACTCTAATGTGCTTGTACTATTGGGCAGAATAATAAGGTTGTCATGTGTATTATCGTGGTGGAATGACCAAAAATTAAAATTATTACGAGTAAGAGTGAATACATTGTAGTTTTGATGTTGTTCTATACTATATGGTTCATCTATTATTTTTGAGAATATAGAAGTCTCTATTGGAATATCTTTCATATCTTCACAAAACGTTAATCCTATATTATTAGAACTAGCATATTTTATAATATCATAGTATGTACTGAAATTGCCAATTCTTGACATAAAAACATTTAATCGTACATTACAATGATTTTGTAACTCTTTAATTTTAAAAAGAATATTATGGTTTTTGAAGTTTGGCATACTTATATTAATATTTGTAATACCGGCATTAATACAATCATTGTAAAATGAAATATCACCTTTGCCATTAGTCGTAAGGTTGTATTGTTGTGCTTTATTTAATGGTATAATTGTATTTAATAGTTCAATGGTTTTGGTGGGATAATCGGACAACTCACCACCCATGAATGTCATATACTCTACATCAGGAACATTACTTAGTGCCAATAAGGCATTAGAAGGGGTTAAGAATACCCCTTCTTTATGTTTTTGATAACAGAATGGACAATTAGAATTACATTTGTATGTTCCAATTATCCTTATACCTGTTATATTAGCCATCGCTGTCTTCATCATGAATAAGTGACATTTGCCCACACGCTGCATTAGCTTGTATTTCTGCTTCGGTTGCAATGGCAATAGCACAATCAAATCCAACATCTTCAACGGTTTTAAGTAATTCTTCTTTAGTCATTTATATTACTCCTTATATGTTGTTCTTATAATGGAACAACGTTTTAATCCCCGATTCGTCCGAACTAACGTTTTCATTAATTGGGGATATCTTAATGAAGACTGTATCTTTATCGAACTGAGTAAGTAAGTCACTTGGTACAAACGGGGTATTTTCCGATAGTGCAAAGTTTAAAGTTACTTTCCATGGTCGATTAGGAATACTATTGTAATAGTATTTGATAAGTTCACCAAGTTCTTTATTATCAATTACTAATTTATTTTGAAGCCATTTACGATAACTATTATCTGAGCTATGGATTGAAAACTGTAACTCGAGCCAATCTTTACCGTATATTAGTTCCAACTTCATTAACTTATTAACGAGTTTATACGATTGACTTATACCAATGGTCGATATTTGAATTCTTGCCATTGGGTACTTATCTTTAATTAATCTAATACCGTCAATGACGTTATCGATATTTAGACTTGGTTCGCCCATACGAGTAAAGAGTACTCTGAATATTTCAGAATCATTAGGTGATTTAACCTTATTAGTAATAGTCAAAGTATGTTTAATGGCCATTTCAACTTGGTCAAATATTTCCTGACTAGTTAAGTTTCTAAATCCTTGTTTTTCTGTTAGTTTATTAACGGCACAGAATTTACATTTTATTGGACAACCACTTTGAGTGGAAACGCCAATGCACCATTTTTCATTCCATAAATCCATATCTTTAAGATTTATATCTGTCGCATTGTTTTGTTTGCCGGTTATTCGTATTTCGGTACTTTTTGGTAAACAGGTCGAAGTTGTTTCAATCTTCATATTATCATGTAACAATACAACCCCTACCCAACCGTTTGTAAATTTTCTAATCTTTGATAATTTCATGATAGAAAATCCTTATAATGAATACATTAATGTTTGTAATTGTTTTTTAAGTTGGGCGGTACATTTGACTTCTTCGAGTTCTACTAAAAAGCCATAAGTAAATGACCAAACTTTACAATCACATCCGCTTGCGTTGATTTGACCAATAAACATAACGGTACTATGTTTAACTACATAATAGTAACCGTCACATTTAAAGATACCATCTTTCTTAGTTTTAGCGTTCTCTATTAACTTTTGTAATATATCTCTTTTCATAACTACCTCTATATGTTAATTTATAACTTTAATATAACATAAAACATACATACTGTCAAATGAAATAGTCATTATTATGATTCACGAATGGCTATTTGATTGTCGAAACTTTTTCAATATTCAATAGAAAATTCAAATGCTTTATTTTTAGATACAATTACCATTTCAAAATCGTCCATAAATAATAAGATTTTTTTACGTTATTAAACTGGTTTATAAATATCTATCCCAGTATGCCTCAATTAGACCGTAGCACCCCTCATCACTTACCCCTTCTGCAACTATGACGGATTTGTTATTTGGCAAAAAAATATAAATACTTATATATTCTGACCCACAAGAATGCGACCTTGTAATCACAAATACGTCACCTTTAAATTTTATTTTGTATCTTTCGCCTTCCTCTTTTTCAAGATATTCAAAACAATCAAAACAACCTAAATCTACAGTCACCCCTTCTTCCTTACGCCCTTCGGAGTTTATTATCTCTATAACTTCGTCCATGGTTTCTTTTTTGGTTACAACGAAATCACTACCCAAAAATATTAGGGCTTCTTGGTTCATGTACTCCGCGAAACCAAGAATATCCTGTGGGGTAATTTTGTAGCCAAAGCCAATAGCTGTTTTTATTTCGTCGACGGTCGATTTATATCTATGTTTATTTTTTTTGAATCGGTTGCCCATTTCACCAAAAAACATATATTTTATGTCATCCGGTATTTCCCCATTAGTTTTTAATGTGATAAAAATACGTGCATCTTGTATTTCTTTATCGGTAGCTATGTAAGAACGTTCTTCTACAAACCTAGAAGGTTTTTGGGTTGCAACATAATCAAGAACCGCCATGTCTCCTATAAAACGGTAGATTACTTTAAAATTATCTATTTCCATAATTTGGCATGGGCGGCTAGTTTTTTTAGAATTTGAAAAAACTCTACCTGTATATATTTTATAATCACACATTTGTAACTACCTCTATATGTTAATTTATAACTTTAATATAACATAGGCTTAATTAGTTGTCAACTTCAATATTGACATTATGTTAAAATAACGTTATAAATATTTCATAATTTTAAACAGGAGTGAGTTTGAACAATGTTACCTGTAACAACTGATAGTCTTTCTTTATATATGTACCAAATCAAACAATTTCCATTGTTGACATTGGAAGAAGAAATGGATTTGGCGAATCGATATATACAATCACAGGATGTAAATGCCGCATATAAATTAGTCACAAGTCATTTACGCTACGCCGCTAGTATAGCATTCAAATATAGGGGTTATGGTTTGCCGATGATGGATATTATATCCGAAGCTAATATTGGACTAATGAAAGCTCTTAAACGATATGATCCAACAATAGGTAGGTTTGTAACGTATTCTCGGTTATGGATTAAAGCTCAAATACATGAATTTCTATTAGCTAATGTGTCAATGTTAAAGATATGTAGTAATAAGACTCGTTCAAAACTACTAAAGGGATTACATAATTTAACTCGGCAGTTACATTATTGTCAAGATATTGAACAAACATATATTACTGTTGCTAAAGACATAGATGTAACCGTAGATGAACTTAGAGAGTTCCAACAGAGGTTTTACCCTACTATATCATTAAATTGTCCACAGGATGAAAACTCATCGGCGGCAACATTACAAGATAGAATTGTCGATGAAACACCATTAGTAGAGGAAGTATTAATCGAAGAACAAGAAACTACTAATGTTAATAAACAACTATATGATGCATTTAGTAAATTGGATGAACGGAAACAGTATATTGTTAAAAATCGATTCTTAATTGATAAACAAGAATCATTAGAAAGTATAGCACAAAAGTTTAATGTTTCAAGAGAACGTATAAGACAATTAGAAACTATTGCTTTAAATGAAATGAAGCGATACATGGAGCAACAAGGATGAATATCTTAACTCAAATTGAAGAGTATACTCCGGGTAAGTATCTTAAATTGAATAACATACCGACGGATAAAAAGTTGTTCTTATCTCAATATAGAGATGAAGTACATCAAACGTTAACTTTAATGAAGTTATATAACCAGTATCTAATAGATAACAACTTAGTATCCGCCGAAACAGATAATAGACGATTGAATGCACTTATTGGCGAATTGGATACGGTTTCTAATGTGGTTAATGTTGGTATTCAAAAATTAGAAGAAGCTAGTTATTCTAAAACCACATTGGAAATTATAAACGTTCTACAACTAAGTATGAATTATTATAAAAGTCTTAATATAAAATTATCATCTATATCTCCAAAATTATTGAATATGAATGAACGTTTGATAAACAAGATTAAGTCATTATACTTTAAATATTAATTGTTGACAGATTCATTGAGTTATGTTATATTAAAATTATAAGTAATTTAAGGAGATAACAAATGTCAAAGAAACAACAAATTATACAACTTATTAAGGAATTTAAATCAATCCCTAAAATGGTTCGGGACGAAACTGACCCGTTTGATTTTATTATGTCTGATAAAGATATAGAAGATTGGAATAAACGTACTATTGATGATGAAGCATTAATGAGGGATACTGCTAAAGAATACAACATCGATTATGATTCCGTTTAATAATACTAATTAAAGGATATATACAATGACAAGAGAAGAAAAAGAATTCATCCAATCCACATTAAGTAGTTTTAAGCAATTATTAATAAAAGTTCATAATTTACCATGTGATGTAAAGGATGGTATGGGTCCTAATGATGACCAACTAACTACTTTATATCATAATAGCATTAAAGCTATTAAACTTATTGATGATTCTATGATTTATGATGAATAGGTTAAATATTTTAAAATAGGTATTGACTCATTTGTTTAATATGTTATACTTAAATTATAAACACATAAAGAAATATATAGAAGGAGTCCCCCATGTCAAATGTATTAATGGTGGTATGTTTTGAGTTACTGTTACTTATTACTCTATATTCGTATCATTCGTACCTCAATATTGCATTGGTGTTATTTAGTAATATTGCGTTGCTAATGGTACTATTATGTGATGTCCAGTTAGTTATTTTGTTAGGTACTTATTATGGTTTGTTGACTTCGGTCCCATTAACTATCTATTTTCTATTAATGTTTTTAGTACAACAAAAAATAATACATTATGATTATGAATCTGACAATCGATGGAATAAGGGGAAGTAATACCATGAAACGTCCATATTATGTATTGACGAATTATAATAGTGCAACTAATAGTTATGACGATGCGGTATACAAAGTACGAGTTGTACATTATGATAATGATAAAATGTTACATATCGTATGTGCCGATGGCTTGTTTAGTGATAATACCTATCTAGATAGATTAAGTGATGGGAGTTTACAGTCCCCATCTCCAAAAAACTTAAAACAACACAATGTTAATAATGTATTGGTTTAGGTGACTGTCCATATCAACATAAACGACTATGTAATGGTGAGGTCGGACTAATAATGAGTATAGATGTTACTTTTATTATTTCAAAGGATTGTCAACAACGTTGTTGGATTAATGAATGTACTTATTGTGGTAAACGAGGATTTGGTACTATGGCTGGATTCTTCTTACCAGTATGTGATGAGGGATTATCATATATTCAAAAGTATATTGATTATAAACTTACTAAGTGTGAGTTGTTAGCGTTCTTTGATACTCACAATATTGGTTATCGTGATATAGAATGTAATATTATTAAGTATGGAGTTCCTAATGTTTAATATATTTAAACGTTTAATGTGCCAATATAAACATCGTCATGATAAGAAGTTTGGTCCTGGAATGGTACGGGACATAGATGTCACATTAATTGATAAGTTCGGACATAAACAATATGGCCATATTTACGAATGTACTTTCTGTGGTAAACGTGAATTTGATATTATGGAATCGTTTGCTCCGTCTTTTGATGATCTTGGGTTATTCTCAATAAATGATTATATCGAACATAAAACTACAAAGAAAGAATTATTAGAGAGGCTTGAGTTTAATCATGTTGAATATGATGACTTAACAGATTGGGATACTCATTTTTAACATTGGAGAAGTAAAATGGCATTATATAAGGTTCGCGGCGGAGCATCACAACAATATTGGACTGTTAATGGGGAAGAGTATGGCGGTAATTGCGTTAAGGATGATAGGGGAGTTTACTGGTATGATTATCATCGCGATACTTCATACGACAGTCCTAATGTTAATAATGAACATGACATTACTCCTATATCAACGAAACAACAATGGACTAACCATATCATCAATCTAGTATTAATTGTTTGGTTGGCTACTTTAACAACTCAAATTGTGATATGTTTTAATGATTGGAATATTAAAGCATTTATGTTATTTACCCTGTCAAAAGTCGTTGACATTGGAATGGGCTATTTTCTAATAACAAAGATTAATAGGTTCATTAATAAGGGTTACGATTAGTGGGGAATTTATAAATGAGAAGACCTCTTAACCCATATCAAACCAGGTACTACTTTACTGAATACCAAAGTAGTGATGTGAATATCATCACGCGCAATCATGTAACCTTGGGTGGTATATTACCACGTTTCAAGTATGTCAGTGGCGATTTTGATTGTAGTTATTGCCAATTAACAAGTTTAGAAGGTTGTCCTATATATGTGGGTGGATGGTTTCGTTGTAGTGGTAACAAATTAACAAGTTTAAAATATCGTCCAATTTATACAGGTGACCTTTTTATTTGCGACAAAGAAACGTTACTATTGGCGACAACTTTATAACTTAATAGAGTCATTGTATCTTATAGTGACAAAGACTAAAACATATTAAAAAAGGGTAGTTTAAAACTACCCTTTTTATTTTAGTCCCCTTTAATAATAGTTAGTAATTGTTTATCGTAAGCTCTACCCCAATTACTAATGTATGCTTTGAAACGTTTAAATAAGTTTTTGATGTTTTGTAATATTTCAGGTATTAGTGTTTCATTAATGGATTCACCCATATCTTCTTTATTCTTACCTGGGATTTTACCACCCTTAACTTTATCTTTATATTTTGCAAATTCTAAATCATAATTAGCACGAGTATCAACATGGAATCCAGCTTTTTTAACTTCTGAATACATCTTAATAATTTCTTCTAATTTTTGTTTGAGTTGTGGGGTTAGTTCTTCATTAATGCTATTAACAATACCTTCATTATTATAGGTATATGTGGTATGTTCATCTTTAATAGCGTCTAGTTTTAATTTAAGTTCTGGAGGTAGTATAGTTTCGAGTTTGGCTAAAACAGAAGCGGCATCAATATACTTAGATGCGTTTTTTGATTCGAAGTCTTGTATCTTATCGGATAAAGTTTTTGGTAAAATCGTCTTTAAGTCTTTCAAAACTTTATCCCAACTGATTTTAGGTTTAGAATCTTTATTACTACGTAAGATATAAGTACAAGTTCTAACTATACGAGTATATATTGAATCTTCCGCGTCAAATAAATCGGCAATGATGTTACCAAGTTCAACATTCATTGTTTCTTTAATCTTAACTAACCTGTCAATGGTTTCACCTAACTCGTAATAGTCTTTAGCCATTCTAGTAAATGACGCACTTCTTGACCCTTCTAATACAGCAATAACTTTAGTAATTTTACCACTAGCATCATTAATTAGATTATAGTTTTCATCTGTTTCAAGATAAGTAGTTAATGGGTCGTTTTCTTTTCTATCTTCGGTTAAGTTTGAAGCAAAATCACGTTTAATGAGTTCTACTATATCCTTAGGGACAATAATATCACGACGTAAATTATCCAATACTACTTTATATGACTTATCATCAACTTCTGCTTTATTCTCATACCCTTGTGATTTTAACCATGCAGCAACTTGAAAAAAGTCTTTAGGACAATTTAGAACTACATCGTCCCCTATTTGTTTACCTATGTGTGGCATCTCATTAAACTCCAATAAGTTAATTATTAACTATTTATTATTTTGGCGACGTTGGTTGATAAGTTCAGCATTTTTACGAGCTTGTTCTCTAACCTTTTTCCATGTTTCTTCCGACCAATACTTAGTGCCTTTACCACAACCGTTATCAATTTCACCGTTTCTATATTTTTCTTTGAATGCTAATATGTTTTTACGTTTATCAATAGACTCACTATTAATATGTTCCCATCCACCTTTACCACCTTCATGTAAATTATAAGTATCCTTACGTTTACAGAATTCTTTAGTTACAAGGTATTGTTCTAAATCAGATGCATCTTGTTCATTATCAAACGTGGCTAATATATCTTTTTTAAAGTTGTCTAAACCATACTTTTTTATGGCTAGTATTATTACTTTACCACTTCCCATATATGAGTCTTCTGTTGGATTATCATGTTTGCGTTTACCAATGTAAATCTTGTTATTTATTTTATTAGTAATCAAATAAACATAATGCATCAATTCACGTCCTACTAACGTTACAATTATGTTATTTATAATTTGGAAAATTTGATTTTCTCTTGTATAATATCTTTTATATTGTTATAATAAATTTATAACTTAATGAAAGGTTCTAACATGATATGTATTAAGGTCTTGCCGGATTTAGATACAGGGTTCGTATCAGTAACTTATTATTGTCCTAATGAAGAAGTTGGTGTAGCAAAATTAAAGAATGGTGATAAGGAAATGGTATTTCCTGCGAAGTGTGGGGTAACATTAAGAATGAATATTGGTGATATCATCCCCAATTATAAGGAATTATCATTATCGGAATTAGATGCAGAATTTAGTGAGTTAATCAATAGTGATATGAATGTTCAAACTTTGATTGATATTGATCCGGATGGGTTATATAAAGTATATGAACGCGGTAATAAACAACCATTTATGGATACGATTGATATATGTTTAATGGTTGGAGCTATGTTATGTGTTGCTATTAAGGCGTATTTTTATTATATAGGATAGTATAGATGGTATATGTAATATTATCATTTGGAATAATTATGCTATTCGCATTTCTAACGCTATTTGTAATTTGTGATATCGATGATAGACGTTGTGAAAAGGAGATACTTGCCACTATAAGAAGAATTATTATTGATAGTAATAGCATGAATACATGGGTGATTACCGCTAATATACAGTCTAAGATACATCAAGCTAAAAAAGAGGGCATGTTATTTATTAAATTTGATTTTTTTGAGGATTGCCTTTTGTACGAACCCATGCAATTAGGGTATGATATTCCTATTATAATGTCTAAAGTAATTACCAATCTAACTGATAATGGGTATGATGTCCATAATATCGACTATTGTACTATTAGAGTTTCATGGAGTTAAGACAATGTTTAACATATTTAATGGTATGAAAAAATATATGCAGAACAGCAATTTAATTACTAGTTATGAACTTGTGACACCAATTAAGGAATTACCAACAGCACAAGAGTTGAAGACTGTTAAACAAGATACGCCATATAATAACATATTACCAACAGTACAAGATTTGAAGTTGAAACACGTTAAACTAGTAAATATCCCACATAATAAAGAATTAGCCGAATTAAGATTGACTAGTTATGAACAAAGAATATTTGATAAAGAATTAAAATATGGTTTTAAAAACCTCAAACGTACTATTGGTGGGGCTGTTACTATTGGACGTACTTATGTTAATACGACGGTGTATACATCAAAAGAAAATTCTTACGGTTGTGCATCACTTCCTAATTTTAAACAACGTGAAATTTTAATTAGTAGATTAAAAGAACACGGTTATGATGTGGAATACCGTAAACCTTATAACTCATATCAACTTCATCCCGTTGAGTTTCAAATTAGTTGGGATGACCCGAATATTGAGGCAACAACGACCAATACAACAATGATTACCGCGTATGATGCGAAACAGTTATCTGAAATAAATAGGACACAACTTAAAATAACAAATCTACCATTAATATTAGATAATATTGCATATAACGTAGTAAAAGCCAATGATATGGGTAGAGAACAAATAAAATACATTATTCCATCATGCTTAATATTCGACCTACATTTTCAACTCTTACAACTCAAAAGTGAATTAATTAATAAAGGATATACTGTATTATTATATGATACTGATTATACTTGTCATATGATAATATTATGGATATAAAACAACCGTATATTCCATGTCTACCGTTTAACATTCAAAGGAGAACGAGATGTTATCACTAATTAGTATTATACTTGGATTCACAATAGGTCTAACAACATTCACCATGTTTGTTCCTGATTGGGTTGAACGATATAAGGATAGAAAAATACCTAAAATACCAATGTCGGCAACCGATACTAAATTATTACAGGAAGAAAGTTTAAAACAGAAAGTACGGTTATTACTACCTGTTGTATTAAAAGATATTTCACGTGAAATTAATAGTGAGGCTAAAAAGTGCCATAATACAGCATATTTTACGTTTGTTTATGAATGTAATATACCTGAATTAATTCATACAGTAATGGAACAATTAGTAGGTATGGGATATGCTGTCAGTGAAGATGAGGAAGATGATGAAACATATATCACCATACGTTGGGATTAGGACGATTTGACTATTGACATAATTTATGATATAGTTTAAACATAACGAAAAGGAGAACTAAAATGATAGATACGATATGTATGTTTGTTCTTGTTATTGGTGGTGCGTTACTATTGGGTATACCGTTGGGATTTGTAAAAGTAACTAAGGATGGTAAGATGTTTGAAATTATTAAAATTGACAAACCAGAACTTACCCCTACAATTAAGAAGATATCAGTTGTACCTATTAATGGCGATATGATAACGGCTGATGATGCATTTAAATATACTAATGAAGCAAAAGAAATGCAGGAAAAGAGTGATGACCTTGTATATCCATTAGTTGCGGAATATGTTCAATCGGTTATCGTTAAATCATCAAATAAGGGTGAAACATATACATATATTTCCATATATGAAAAGATTCGCGATTCATCGAATAACCCGATAAAGATATATACCTACTTTATAATAATCGAACGTTTACTCAATGAGTTGAAAGAAGCCGGATACGATGCCAAGAGTACAGATTTCGCATCAATAAAAGTAAGTTGGGAATAATAGGGTGATGAGAATGTCAACATTTATTAATGTTAAAGATATTAAACAACAGAGCAAGAATAACGTTAGTGATAATATAACTAAGTATGTCCCATTGTATATGAGTGATATCATGGAACGTATTAAAAAGAGTGTTAATGATGGTTGTCACTCCTTGTACTACAACTTTACATCTACGGTGCCAGGTAAAACAACAGAGTATATTTATGGAGAAATACAGGAAAAGGTAATAGCACGTATTGCGTCTAACTTGTGTGAATTAGGATATGACGTTGATACATTATTGCCTTGTCACATAAGTATAGGATGGCGATATAGGAATAGTGATGGTAAATTTAATACTATGCAAGACTTTAACTCCGTCAAATATCTAACTGATACATTGAGTGATATTTTCAGTTTGGATTTCAAATCAGATGGAGGAAAACATATACTTATTTATTACCCTGAATGTATTACCGACAACAATGGTGAACATCATGAGTTCAGCCAACTTTCTATTAAATTACGTCACCATATCGTTAGTTTAATGAGGGACCGTCTACCATCAGAGTACGATTTGATTGGTAATGAGGAATATACTTCACTAAAAATAACATATACTCCAATTACTACCCAACCACTCACTAATACCAAAGAAGACGTTTACTATGTCGATTCAAAACTAGAACAGGAAGGTAACTAAAATGGTTAATGATAATGAACTATCTGTAATTGTGAAAATGGCAATCGCCGATTCTCCAGATTACAATATTCCAAATGCTGATGCTTTTATTGCCACCAGTCCGCTTGATTATGCAGAAAAACAAGAACTTTACAAACTTAAAGAACGTACTATTACAGAACTAATTAAACATAAGCCGATTAATATAGGAACTCGTTCAGAAACAAAAGAACAAACACATCGTATTAGGAATAATATTAGGGATCGTTATCTTACTAAATTCAGAACCCAATGTACTCATGGTATTGATAACTCAGCTAAAAATGCCAAATTATCATGTACGATGAAATTTGAACGCCCCTGTATGACGAATATTATATCCAAAACGGAGATGGATGAGATATTCGATTATTGTATATCACAATTATATATTTACTTATGTGACTTAGAATATACTGTTACCCGTTCCGATGTTAAAGAAGGTAATAAAACACTCGTAGAATTTAAAATTAGTTGGGATTAATTATTAGGTAACTAGTTGACAACAATGTCGTATTATGTTATATATAAATTATAACGTAATACGACAACGGAGCAAACGAATGACCAATATGACCAATATTATCAATCCAAAGGACGCAAGAGTAATTACCAATAATAATAACGATAAGTTACCTAAGGTATCCTTTAATACTAGACAACCATCAACTTATAAATTTGACATAGTAACTCCCGATAATATCGAGGTTTACTTCCCAAATTATAAAAAGATAATAACTGATAATATAACGGCTGTTGCCGATAGTGGACAGTTTGAAACTGAAATACCATTCCATAAATGTAATATTGGCGGTAATATTAGATATGACCAGTTAGGTGATGTTATAGCTAAGGAATTACACGATATGGGGTATGAATCCCATTACTCATTCTGTCAAGACGTATTGTTTATTTCTTGGTATGAAGGTCATGTAGTACCAAAAATGTTTAGTATAATTTAAAATAATTATTGACAAACTTTCTAGTTATGTTATAAATAACGTTAATAGGATGAAGTGTTTGAAATAATCATTCAAGACTCGGGATGCAACGCCCGACACCTCCACCATCTCCCATAAGGGAACACTGTTAGATGAGCTTATTCATTGTTTTTTTGGATAACTTCACCAGTTTTCATTGTTTGTTTAATAGTGTTCCCTTATGGGGGTGAATTAGGTTCGATTGGGTGAAAAAGAGACATGGACTATTCCCGTGCAAACTGGGTTAACGTAAGAAAGCATGTAAATGCAAATGACAATATGGCTACAAGAATGTTAGTAGCTGCCTAGTCCTAACGGATTATAGGTGAATACATTCTAAAGGGTTTTATGGGTTGCACCTAGTAACAGAAGCAACCCTTTTTTATTGACTTATGTTAAATTTTATATTATACTAAAATTATAAACAGTAATTTGGAGTTTAATATGAAAAAGTTCATCATTGTATTATCAGTAACAATCGTTTGGAATATAATATCAGAATCACAACCAGTTAAAGTACATTGTAAACCAAAACAAGTGTTCGAAGTCTGTGATTGTACAATGACTCCACCTAAACCATCGATATTAAGTTTGATTAATAAAAAGTTAAATAGTGATTACATTGTTACGAAAGGAATATTAATAGATGGAACAATTGAAAGCACTAATAGTTAGAACTTTAGTTTTCATATTATTAGTTTATTTACCTAACAACAACGGGAAATTGTCGATTGTTATGTTGTTCACTATCTATATTACTATTATGATGCTATTTAGGATAACAATAACAACGATAATTGTTAATATTAGTAACATTTCTGTTGATTTGTTGACTTACATTAAAGAAGTTATGTATATTAATAAGAAGTATATTGATTCATACATAGTTGAATTATTCATTACTATTTTTTGTTGTATGGACCACATTACTCCATTATGCTATATTTTACCAATACATTGTATGTTATTAGTAATTAATCAAATAACTCTTAGTTATGTAATAAACAAATCAATCAAGTAGTGAATTCCTATCACACGACGTAACTACTACATCTGCATTTTGTGTATTATCACTAGACACTTGTTTTGGTTTCCTTAGTGATTCGATTTGATTTTTTTGTTGTTTAAGTTTGAGTTCTTGCATTTCCATACGTTTTTCTATCTTGGCAAGTTTAGCGGACATTTTAGTATTGAGGAATTTATTAGCAACGTCTGCAATACCGGCAGTATACTTTGTTTCAACATTCATTGATAAATCTAATAAGTCTTCAGCTGCAGTCATTGCTCTTTGTGATATAATGTCTAATTCCCGTTCGACTTCGAGTAATTGGTCGTCATCACTAATTTCAGTAGACATAACATCATTGAGTCTAATATCCGTTTCAATTAATTGCCTTGATAAATCATCCATATTAAATATATCTGCTAAATGGTCACTCATTTCTTTAACCTTATTGTTTTACGTTTAACACGTTTTGATGCATACGTGGATATTGAAGTAACCGGACCAACATGATGTATTAACTCTATTGTATTGATACGTCTTACACAGTATTTGAATTGTTCTAATTCATCACGTAAGAATATATTAATAGGCATCTTCCTATTAGATTCCCACCACCATGTACTGGCTAAATCTAAGAATAATTTTAATTGAAATTGTTTGACATCATTTAAGATATAGATGTTTGTAACTCTCTTAGTTTGATTTTGGACTAGACCAAAATATAACTCACCCGTCTTCTTATTCTCTAATACGGATAAGAATGGAAACTTTACTTGACGTTCTAATAATTCATTAAACATTACAAAAATCCCAACTTTAAGTATAACATATTTATAATTCTTAAAATTGAGTATATTTTAATTTATTATCTTATTCCGCCGTATGTAATGATTGTTCTATTGAAGATATTAGGGAATGGTAAGTATGGGTTAAAATAACCATCGAAGCATACTATTGTACCAATGAAACAAGTAGAATTACAGATTGTTTGTCCCTTTTCATATCCATACAGTAATAATCCATTAAGGTATTTAAGATGTTGATTCTGTAATGTTATAAAATACCCAGACCTCCGCAATATTAAGTTATAATAATCACCTTTTACATCATCATCACAGTTTAGACTATTATAGGGTTCTAAGTTTCGTTGGTTCATATATCATCCCTTTCATTTAGTGAATTATAACAGTTAACTATATATCAAACAAGTTTTAAAATAGTTGATAATCATTTTGACATTATAGAGAGAATCTTTAAACTACCAATTATGTTCAAATAATAGGTGGTAATATGTATATTGACGCAATTAACGAAAAATCAGTAATAAGAGTTGCAGAACGTATAAATGGTACAAGAGTATTAAATGATTTACCTCCAGTATATGAATTCTATTATGAAGATGGTAACGGTGAACATATTGCAACAACGGGACATCGAGTTACTAGAGTTGAATGTGCTGACAATGGTGATTTTTATAAAAAGAAAAAGATGTACAAGGAATATGGTTTATTTGAAAGTGACCATAATGTAGTGTTTAAAACGTTGAACCGTTACTATGATGGTAGTGTACCCGATTTACATATTATGTATTTTGATATTGAAGTTGATTGGGATGCAGAATTAGGATACGCATCAGTAGATGACCCATTTATGCCTATTACTGCATTTTCATGTTATTTGAATTGGGTTGATACATTGTTGGGGTTAGTTATTAAACCAAAGAATATGTCAAAACAAGAAGCAGTGGATATCTGTTCAAAATTTGATAATGTTATATTGTGTGATTCGGAAGAAGAGCTACTAGATAAGATTATTGATTTATTTGACGATGTTGATATACACAGTGGTTGGAATTCAGCCAAGTTCGATATTCCATATATAACGAATAGAATTGCAAGAGTTAAAGGTAGTAGTGTATTAACAAAGTTATGTTTATGGAATAAGATGCCTGTTACAAAAGTTGTACAGGAAACAGAATCATCAACTTATACTACATTTGAATATCCAGGTAAAATCCATTTAGATTATTTGGATTTGTATAAGAAACATAACGGTGCAGTACAGGATTCCTATAAATTAGACTATATTGCCAGTGTTGAGTTGGATGACCATAAAGTTCAATATGATGGAACATTAGATGAGTTATATAATAATGATTTTTCTAAGTTTATTGAATACTCACTATACGATACTCACTTATTAAAAAAGTTAGATGATAACTTCAAATATATAACACTATTCAATGAAATCGCCCATAGTATTGGTGTATTAATACCAAGTGTTATGGGTACGGTTGCATGGATTGACCAAGCAATTATTAACGAAGCACATCATAATAACCTCATTGTTCCGGATAAGAAAGACCCACCCATAATCCCCACAAAAGCAGCCGGTGCGCGTGTTGTAGACACGATTGTTGGATTACATAAATGGATAGGCAGTATTGACGTGAGCTCGATGTACCCGTCTGATATACGTTCCCTTAACATGAGCCCAGAAACTATATTTGGTCAAGTTAGACCTATATTAACTGAGGAGTTTTTATTCGATAAAGTGGATAGGTTAAAATTAACAAGTAATAAAAAAGGCGTTCCGACAATCGATTGGGCGGAAGCATGGAACGGATTGTTTGCCACACTAGAATATGATTTGGTTATTACTAAAGATACAAAAGAACAATTGCTTGTAGATTTTGAGGATGGTAGCACTCATAATATGACTGGTGCCGAAATCTACGAATATGTTCATAGTCATAACTTGGTTATTACGGCTAATGCTACAATATTTAGAAAAGATAAACCGGGTGTTATTCCATTACTGTTGGGAAGATGGTTTAAAGAACGTAAAGAAATGAAAGCTAAAGCTAATGAATATGCAGATTTAGCGAGTACATTGGCGGGTCAAGAGAAACATGATGCATTATTACAATCCGCTTATTGGAATAGACAACAACAAATTCGTAAGATTCAGTTGAACTCATTATACGGATGTTTGTTGCAAGAAGGTTCGAAATTTTACGATAGACGTTTGGGTCAATCTACTACATTGACAGGTAGAATGATTAATCGTCATATGTGTTCAAAAGTTAATGAAATTATTACTGGAAATTATCATTACGAAGGGGTGGCCGTTATTGCGGGCGACACTGATAGTTGTTGGAAATCCGCCATTTTGAACACGAGTCTGGGTATTAAAAACATAGAAACATTATTTAATGAATGCCAAATCAAGTGGAATAACAATGATAAAGAATATGCCGTCGATGAACGTGTAAAAGTATCTACATATCAAAATGGTACAGAACAATTATTACCGATAAAATATGTATATCGACATAAAGTCAGTAAAGGGAAATATAAAATCACCACGTCAAACAACAAATCAGTTATAGTGACGGAAGACCATTCTATAATGGTCAAACGTAATAATGAATTAATTGAAGTTAAGCCCAAAGAATTAGTAAGTAGTGACATTATTATTACGGTAAATTAAAATGGCACCAAAATTAGAACGTCTTATAAAGAAGTATGGTGAAGTTGATGGTAATATTCGTTGGCAGAAGTATCTTCGTAATTCAGAAATAAAGAAACGTTGTATCAAAAATGGAATATATAAACAGAAATCTGTTTATACGGAACAAGATATATTGAATGGTGATGCCGTCCGTTGTTTAGAATGTGGTATGATTAAGGCTAGTTTGCAACATATACATTTTAAGAAACATGAAGATGGATTATCAAAAACGTTAAATGAATATAAGCAGAAACATCCTAATGCGGAAACTATTGCTACTAATGTACGAAAACGTGCTACGCCAACATTAGACGGTCTTATAAAGAAGTATGGTGACATTGAGGGAAATCAACGTTGGGAAGAATACCGTAATAAACAGGCATATTCTAATAGTTTTGAATACAAACAAAAGACTCATGGTTGGGATAAGAAACAGTTCGATAAGTTTAATAGAAGCCGTTCGGTTACATTAGAACATTTAGTTGCCAAACATGGTATCGATAAAGGGCAAGAAATATGGAATCATTATGTTGAACGACAACGATATACTACTAGTGAGGAATATTTTATTAGTGAATTTGGTGAAGAAGAGGGGATTAATAGATGGCAAACATGGGATTTATCCCGTTTAAATAATGGAACTATTATTTCAAAGATAGAAATAGAAATGTTTAATTTACTCGAAAATCATATTGGAATTCATACAAGACAGTATAAAGTCAATGTTGGTGATAAACGTTATGTCTATGATTACGGTGATAGTAGTAAAAAGAAGTTAATTGAATTCTTCGGTGACTTTTGGCATTGTAATCCTAATAAGTATGATAAGGATTATTATCATCCAATTATAAAGTCAACAGCTTTTGATATTTGGGTACGAAATGAACAACGAATCCATGTTGCTAATAATTTAGGATACAGAGTCAAAGTTATATGGGAATCAGATTTTCGTAATAACAAGGAACTAGTCATTAATGGATTAGTAGAATGGTGGGACGAATGATAGAAGAAACAACAATTTTAAGTGTAGAAAAGTTAGAAGATTTCGATGATGAATATGTTTATGATATAGGTATGGATTCGGAAGATAATCATTATTTCTTCGCTAATGATATATTAGTACATAACAGTTGTTATTTTTCGGCATATGAGTCATTCAAACAAAACAATATAGATTTTGATTTCACTCCTGAGAATACGATTGAGTTATATGATGGTATTGTCGATATTGTTAATGATTCATTTGCAGGGTTTATGGATGAACACTTCAACACTGGATTAGAACAGGGTGCAATTATTAAATCAGTTCGTGAAGTTGTTGCCACCTCGGGATTATTCGTTGCTAAGAAGTATTATGGTTTATTAATGATTGACAAGGATGGTAAGCGTGTTGACATCAATGGCAAACCTGGCAAGTTAAAAGTAACTGGATTATCAATCGTTAGAAGTGACACACCTAAAAACATTCAAAAGTTTTTATATGATTTATTAATGATGGTATTAACGGATAAGTCGAAAGATGAATGTTCTAATTTTGTAAGAGAATTTTATATGAAGTTTGATAAGTTAGACCCGTGGTTAAAAGGTACACCCAAAACCATTAAGGATTTAACTAAGAATGTTCTTGCTTTAGCTAATACGTCCGCTGGATTTAAAGCACGTATATCGGGTCATGCCAAAGCGTCTATTAATTGGAATCGAATGGTTGTAGCAAACAATGATAAGCAATCACCGTTAATAACAAATGGTACTCGTATCATTGTTTGCAAATTAAAGAATTATGAAATTGATAGTATCGCATTCCCGATTGATATTAAAGATATTCCCGATTGGTTCAAAGTATTGCCTTTTGACGAAGATGATATGGTCGAGTCTATTTTAAGGAAAAAACTTGATACTATATTTGGGTGTTTAGATTGGGGGTTGGGTAAATGTGCAAATGTTGTATCAAAGGCAATGAAATTATTTAACTATTAATTAAAAAACATTTTGATTTATAGTTGAAGGTACATTAAGTTTATTTATACGTTGTAACAAAGTAGGAGTTAATAGTAATGAATATTAAAGATGTTATTCAAGATGTAGTTGGTACTACATCATCTTTAAAGTTATCAATGGTACGAGTAAGTGGTTCTGAAACTCACTTAGACATCACGGCAAAGAATGATGACAATACTGTATTGATTGTCGCTAAAACAAAAGCACCAATCGATGATTTAAATGAACAAGTTATTGGGTTAAGGTCATTAGATATTTTAAAAGGTATTACTAACCTCAAAGGATTTAAGGACGACTCGTTTAAGGTTGATGTTCGTAAAGTAACTGATAGTGAAGGCAATCAAATCTGTGAACGATTTGTATTTAATAATGAATCGAATGAAATTCATTATGGGTTGGCATCAAAAGCGGCTATTCCTAATAAAGTTGTATTCGCGGGTACATCTTATAATGTGGAAGTTAAACCAACCAAACTAAAAATTGATGAATTTAGTACATTGGCTGGGATTTTGGGTGGGTTAGAAACAACATTTACTCCCCATGTAACTGATAAAAAAGAATTAGTATTTGATGTTGGTAATACCAAAGCAGCCAGTCATTCCGCGAAATTAGTATTCGCAAAAGACGTTGTTGGTACGATTGCAAGTAACCTCAAATGGAATATCGCACCAGTATTAGCAGTATTAAAATTAGCAGAAAATACAGATAGTGAAATGAAGATAAGTAGTGATGGTGTTATTGAGATTGCTATTGATACAGGTGTTATTGAGTATCAATTCTTCTTACCTGCATTGAATTAATTTTAAACAACTAGGAGTATATTTAATGGGTCTTCTTACTAATGAATATAGAAATAAACGTCCTTATAATACAACATTAGAACAACAAACTGTTGATTATAGTTTGTCACAAAAGGATTATGCTATATATACTCCTAGTATCTCTATTAACTATACACATTATGGTATGCACGATAATATGGAGTCTTTTGGTGTTAAGACTAAAGGATATTCCCCTAATTCCCGTATGCCATCAGTATATCACCCCGAAGGTGATGAGAATAATTATCTACAACGTGATAATGGTAACTTTTATTATCCGTATTGTTTGTTTTCTGCGGGTCATGCAGAATTAGACATTAATAAAGTCACTAATGATAAAGCAAATTTAATGATACATGGCCACGGTAAGGATAGTATTGTTATTGGTGATAGTGGTGGTTATCAAATTGCAACGGGTGTAATACCTATTAAGTGGAGTGACCCAAATTCACTTAATGTTTGGAGAATGAAGATTTTACGTTGGTTAGAGGCCACTGCCGACTACACACCAACATTAGATATACCTACTCATATTATACATAGAACACCACAGGCTGGTTATAAGACGATTAATGACTGTTTAAACGGAACAGTCGAAAATTTAAAGTTTTTCGTTAAGAATAGAGTTCCAGGTGCTACTAATTTTTTAAATGTCTTACAAGGACGTACCGTAGAAGAAGCACTGACGTGGTACGATACTGTTAAGCAATATGAATTCGAGGGTTGGACTATGGCTGGTCCGCCGGCAGAGGATTTCGAAGTAGTATTAAATTTACTAATAAGGTTGAGAGATGAAAAACGAATCTCCGATAATAAACATTGGATTCATTTCTTGGGTGTTAGTAGATTAGGAGCTGCTTGCGCATATACTACAATACAACGAATATTGAGGGAACAAGTATCCCCGAAGATGACACTTAGTTTTGATAGTTCTTCGCCATTCCTATCCGTAGCAAAAGGTGGAATTTATACCACCGTCGCTATGGACCAAAGTAGTAAGAGTAAATCATTTGGACCAGTAGTAAGGGATGCTCCGGACGATAGAAAATATCAAGGGTCAACGATGTTATTACAGGAATGGCTCGAACAAACTTATGGTACTACTAGTTATGATAGTACGGCCATATCACGTAAACTATCGATTGGTGAAATATGTAGAGATGGTGCTACACCAACATCGCGTTCGAGTTGGGATACTATATCGTATATGCATATAATGAATCATAATATTGAATGTCATGTTAGAGGTGTTCAACGTGCGTGTGAAAAATATGATTTACCATACGAAGAAGCGTCAAAGTATATACCATACGAATTATTGATGTTTAGAGATGTTATTGCTAATGAAGTGTTTAATAGTGAAACCCCATACGATGTTATAAAGAAGTACAAGACGGAACTCAATAACTTGATTGGTATGAAAGCAAAACGTCCAGTAATTGACAATAGTGTATCGAAATTCTTTGGTGAAGAGTTAATGAGAGAACATATTGAAGTGGAAGAAAAAGTTAAACCTCAACCAATCATTATAAATGATAAAGCTAAATCATTATTTGAATTTTAGGAGTTAATAATGACTTGTATTGTTGGTTATGTCTATAATGGTATTGTTTATATGGGGAGTGATAGCCAAGTTACAGAAAATGGACGTATCGACTATATTGAACAAAAGGTATTTTTTAATGTTCATAATAATGAATTCCTAATAGGATTTTGTGGTGATTTAAGATACTCGGAACTATTAAGATATTATTTCGTACCCCCACAGAATGAATTCGATTGGGATATTGACCGTTATATTTGTACTGATTTTTGTAGTGGTATGCGTAAATGTCTTGTCGATAATGGATATTCTAATCCCAATAACAAGGTTGATGGTGGTTGCAGTTTAATTGGATATAAAGGTAGATTATATCAAATATCTTGCGACCATGGTGCTTTCCACTCATCAAGAAAATATAATTCGATAGGTAGTGGTTGTGAATTTGCATTAGGTGCAATGTCCATATTGGATACATTACCAATATCAAGTTATGAAAAAGTTAGTCGTTCTCTTGAATCTGCAATTGAAGGTAATTTCGGTTGTGGTGGTAATATTACGATATTACAATCTTGTTGACAATTTTAACCGTTATCTATATTATAAATTAAAACATAGATAAGGTAACTAATATGCAAAAAAGATATACCTCATTTTCAAATTTCTACCATACCATTAACTTGGTCGATAATAAGACGGGTAAATCCATTAGGTTAGAAGATGAAGACTATATGGAATATAAAAATAAGATAGAAGATGAAGATGAACAAACTGTAATAGCCACATATTTTGAATAGGAGTTAAAAATGAAAATAAGAACTGGATTCGTAAGTAATAGCAGTTCATCTAGTTTTTGTATTATGGGAGTACGAATAGAAGAAGATGAATTATTAGCGTTATATAATAAAAATCATCATAATGAACCATATCAAGAAGATGATATTTATTATGGTGATGTGGCTGAGTCTTTACTTAAAGGTACTAGTTTAGGATATGACCGTATCAATGAAGGTGATGATTTTACGATAGGGATACCTATTTGTGATATGCTCGATGACGAAACTAAGAATCAATTCAAAGAACGCGTTAAAACAGCATTACTCACGATTAACATCAATGAAGAACCAAGTATTATAATTGATGGTGGGTTTAATTAGATGACATTTGAAGAATTAGAATTAATATTAGAATCTGAATATCAAGTTAAACTACAACTAAAACCAATATATGATGGATTCAGAAATAATTGTTATTGTGGTAATGATATTATATTCATGGGTGAATATGATGACCCCGATATTCTTGTTGCTGGTATTTTCCATGAATTGGGTCATATTTTAAATTCACGTGCTATGTCTAAAAAACGTTCAGACAATATGAGTATTATGTCATCAGAGGGGGCTGCATGGGAAACGGGGTTCACTTCACTGAGGCTGCAAAATTAGGATTTAAATGGGATTATAGGTCAAAACAATACGACTACGGTCGTGAATGTTTGGCATCGTATGTTAATGGGGAATACGATGACATAAAGGGATATTATAATAAATCAAACAGTGAATATATTAATGATTAGTTCGGTAGGAGCTTGAAGATACCCCAAATCATCCAACTTACCCATTTCAGTCAAATTTGATATATTCAAATCGTTCCTACTAAACAATAATGCAGAACGATTTGAATATGTACCGTCCTCGTTTGGGTAATACTCTTCATACAATGGTATATCATTAATTGATAGACAGGCAACGATATACCCATCCTTATGTTTGTAAAGATAATCGTCTTTAATGATATCGACCATTTTTAATTTCTTATGTACGGGTTATAATTCGGGAGTTAATTTATGTAAGGCATCTCGTTCATTACGCACTTCATCAACAGTCATCGTTTTCAACTGCGTGATATATTTGCGTTTCTGAAATAGGATACCATCCCTTTGTGAGATATATCCTTTCAGATTGACGCATTGTTTTATGAACGTCTCATGTGTGGTTATTATTTTCCGTCTACTCATTGTAATTACTCCTTATTACTGTTTATAATATAAGTATAACAGTCACTTAAACCAATACATTATTAACATTGTATTGTTTTAAGTTTATTTGGAGATGGGGACTGTAAACTCCCATCACTTAATCTATCTAGATAGGTACTATCACTGAATATGCCATCGGTAGTCCAGTAAAACCCTTTTCTATTCAAATTAAGTTTGCGGATATTCCACGGGATTTCAGGCAAATCCATACTTAGATTGATAGATGCATTTAAGTCTGCATCTATACCTAAACCACAATTATGGCACGTATAGGTTTTACCTTTCCGATTCGACTTCCGCACTTGTCCACAACAACTACATCTTTGACTTCGGTAAGTAGATGCCTGTTTCTCCACTCGGACCCCGAGTGATTCACAAACAGACAACAACTTGTCTCTGATTATAGTATTCTGCCAATGTTTTAACATTGAACTCGAATTTGTTTTATAATTAATGTTCCATATATCTTCTAAATTGACTTGTTTTATGTTATTAAAATTGAGTTGATTTATCGACCAATTAACAAAATTAACTTGGTGCTGTTTAGCACGTTTAAATGCGTTACTACCTCTTTTCTTCCGACATACCTTGTCTAATATGGATTTTTGAGTATGTCCATGTATATCCGTTTTAGTGGTGACTTGTGTATCTGATAGTGTCAGTACGTCCAATACTCCTTGGTCGGCACCAATGATACTACCAGTAGTACGTAAGGAAGGAGATGGGATGTCCCATCTAATATCTACTTTCTTTGGTGTTATTAGGAAAGAGGACATCATCTTACCAATAATTTTGAATTTATTAGAGTGACGTGTCATATTAATAGGAATACATATATTCATTTTATCTTTAGTGATAGAAGTAATGTGTAAAAAGCCATCAAATTCATTGAATTCATTGTTATTTTTATTAGTATTATAGAATTTACAGCATATCGAGTTCAGTTCCATGTTGATATTAGTACAAGTGGGCTTTTGTGGTATATTCTGCTTTATTTTCTTAATCAGTTGTGATAATTGCTTTTTTGTATATCCATCTTGCTTTAATTTATTATATTGATATATACGTTTTCTTTGTTTATCGGTACTTGCTTTAAGTATACCATTCACTTGTCCGATAATGCATTTAAGGCATCTACTTGTTAAAAATGTATTAATATCTGCCAATTCTAGTATATTGGTAGGGAGGTATGTAGGTAAATCAAATAGATTACGTGATACATCAAAAGTCGTAGTATGTAATATATTATTTGATTTATATGTAGTAATAACCGGGTTATCCCAACAATAGTCTATTAGTAGTGAACATACTCTTATATACTCATTATGTAGTATAGCTAAGTTAGATAACTTACCTGTATTGCTATTTTGTATAGTATGAGTACTCGTACGTATCATATCATATAACTTCCTTATTATTTAAAGTTAGTATGTACTTCATTAGTAAGTAAGTCAATATATTATTTATATACAAATAATGTTGTATTATGTTATAAAAGGTAATAGATTATATAATGTTAATTAACACATCATAAGGAGTAGTCAATACTAATCATACGAAAAAGTAATTTTCTTTTTGATTTAACCAATCATCAAGTGTAACTACGAAGAATGTCTTATATGGGATATTACAAATCCCCTCAATCTTATTTTCAATAATAACAAATTCACTAACACGATTGTATTTGATAATCACCGCCATCTCTTTATTAGAATTTTTACTATCTTGTCCCGCTTGTTCAATCCATTCATCCCATTGTTTACAATATTGAGTAATAAGACTATTGATATGGGGTGGTTCTTTATAGAACTTACATTCTAATGAAAATTTAAAGGTATCAGGACAGATGATATCACCAAGTGTAGCTTTTGATGTATCATATGTTTCTAATCGTTTTTGATTAGTTCTACCAAAGAATGCACCACTATCAATGTTACGTCTAAATGAGTTTGATAATCCAGTGTACTCTTCAAACCGTTTAGACAATCTGATTGCAATTGCTCGTTCATTCGATGAACCTTTTTGTTTAGAATTAACAGCCATTTTAAAATCCTTAAAAAACAAAATAGTAAATATAGTATATTTATAAAGTGGGGAAAATACAATGTCTAATATTGTCATTGAACGATTGAAGAAGATTTATAACATAGACGATTTAAGATGGGAACGAGTTGAAAAACAAATCAACCCACAGTTAAGTCAACTTATTGAATTAAGTCTTATATTAGATGATGATAACGACCATAAGACGGAACTAACTAAATTCATTAGTAAGAATCCAAACTTCGGTGTATTAAATAGTTTGAATGAATCAATAGTTGATGGTGAATGGTCAATGTATGATACACCGAAGTTATATCAACTACTACATAACCTTAATACTTGTAAGCACGTATTAGAGCGGGAACATAAGATTGATAGAGTAATTCAATCAATAGTTAAAGAATTGAATAATAGAGAAGGACAAGAATTAACGGAAGCTACTCCTATTCCGCCAACACAACCCCTAAGTTTATCTGATTTACAAAGGAAAGATACTCAGTTTAAAACATTACCAAAAGATAAAGATGTTGTAGTTACTGACCCTAAAACTAAAAAAGCAGAAACTAATAAATTTGTTGGGGTTGTAGCAGATAAGACTAATCCTAATGATGTTAATAAAAAACAAGTTGTAGTTAAAAAGTCGGATGGTACTGTTGATATTAAGAATCTAAACGATGTTAGTTTAATGGAGAATATATTAATTATGCGCACCAATCAAGAAGATAGAATGTTTAAGGCGATATTAACCACTAATAATAAGATGTATAAGACACGTTTAAAGTCGATGTATAAGAAGTTAGCTCATAAAATGTGCAGTAAGGGAATCCTTAATCGATACGAGGATGAAGGGGGTGTATACTATACTGTTACGAAGACACAACAACCTACTACAAACGTAAACAAACAATTAACGGGTGATTACTTGTATAAAGGAGTAGATGGTGATTATAATTTATGTTGGGAAGCCGACTTAGCAGATAATGGTCAAATTATAGATTTTAATGTATATTGTAATGGACAACCATTTATAACTGATAATTTAACTGTATTGGATTTGAAGGATAAATTCATTAAACCACTGATGGAAGTCTTAATGGATGAGATGGAAGAAAAATATAAGAAATTATCTAATGAATAAGTTATTACGTTTATTATGTCTTAGTTCTTTTACGGGTAAGTCATTATACATAATAATGGCGTAATCAACCATACCAATCGCAACTTCCTTAGTAATATCAAACCATTCACCACTTAACCGTTTATGAGTTAAGTTTCTATGTATGAGTGATTCAATAATCAATGCTTTCTCACGTGATTCAATAACGGTAGTATAATGTAGTATTAGTTTATTGGAATTACTAGTTTGTAATGTCTTCAACCTCTTCGTCGGGTTGGAAGATATGCCAATCTTTTGATGCCCATTTTCAATTCCAATTACATATATAAAACATTGTTTATTCATTAATATCTTACTAACCATTATTTAAAAACTGTTGTAACTTTAACGTCTTTAGTTTATTGTTCATTTATCGTTATGTCAAAATGAATAAGGTGAAGTATGAACATATTTGAATCGTTATTAAATAATCCAGTTGCAACAGGGATAGTTTATAGCTCCATGATTGGATGGATTGGATATCAAGTTAAAGATATACCAATGAAAATCATTAATTTTATTAAACCACTCATAACATATCATGTAGAGATTCCACAAGACGGGGGTACGAGACCATATAGAATTATTGACCGTTTAACTATGAAGTATACTCCATTATTTAATAACGAATTGATGATGGTTAGTACGGTTACGCAGGATGCGTTTCTTCTTGTGGGTAATATGTTGGAACCAACGAAATGTAAAAGCGCAATTAGTGGAATTCAAACTACTTGTGGTATTGGTACTAATATCTACTATATAAATGGAATGTTATTATTGATAACTAAATCAAAACAGCAGAAACAAAATAGAGACTATGATGTTTATGATTATAATATCACAATGTTTATTTGGAATAAGACTAAGTTTTATGAATTAATACAAACGGAGTATGATGTATTAGATAAGGAATCAACTCATATTAAAGATTATTCTTTCGGTTTAGATAGTAACAATAATGCAAGTTATTTTAAATATGAAGTTACATATCGTACTATTGATACTATATTCAATGAACATACGACATCGATTACAAATGATTTATCTAATTTTATCACTAATCGGTCTTTTTATAATTCATTAGGGGTACCTTATCATAGAGGTTATATGTTCCATGGTACTCCGGGTACTGGTAAGACTAGTATGATTAATGTCTTAGCAACCAATTTTAACATTCCGATATTTAAGATTAATTTAACTATGTTGAACGACATGACATTTATCTCAATACGGAACCTTATTAAGGAAGTAGTCGCTGAAAATAGATATAAACTGTTTTTAGTTGTCTATGAAGATATTGATTGCATGAATCTATCTACTCGTGATAGTAAGGATAAAGAAACTGTTTCATTAAGTACAATACTGAATTTCTTAGATGGTACCGATAGCATTAATGGTATGATAACTATAATGACTAGTAATGATATATCAAATTTAGACCCTGCAATGTTAAGAAAAGGACGAATTGATAAAACTTATGAGTTTAGAAACTTAACACCTACTTTGGCACAAGAGATGGTTAAACGATTTATTCCCGATAGTAAACTAACGTTTATTAACCCCATTAATCCAACCATTTTACAAGGAATTATAATTGATAATATAGAACAACAAGGTGAATTAGAAACATCATTGAATGGGTATATTTAATATGTGAAGTATTTGTTGACTTTATAATTTAAACTGTTATACTTAAATTATAAACCAACATAAGGAATAAACAAATGGAAAAATATTTAATTGAAAAATGCATTGAGTATATGGTACAAATTCAACCAGGTACTGATGTTCATGAGTATACAAAATCCTTAGAAGGTTATGGTGAAGGATTAGTAGATGAATTAATTACATTAGTCAAAGAGTATGCACTTATTGAGCAACGAACCGATTAGGAGGTTAATATGGATATCAATCATTGTTCGAAATGCGGATGTACTCATCCAGTTGGACGAAATGGATACTTTGATTACGAAAATGTAATACCATGCTCTGTCCATTGCCCTGAATGTGGTGAATCGGTATCCATTAAACCACCATATGACGATTGGGATATAATACGGGAGACGATGGAAGACGTTATTGAACGATGGAATAAGGGTGAGTATGATGATAAAGATTAAATTTAATATCGTGCATGATAAAATTTTAAATATCCTATACCGAATTGTTTTCATCGTATCACTATTATTGTTATTAGATATAATAGCAAATAACAGTCCACTCATTCTTCACGTCATTTACTTCATTATGTTTAATATATGGTGGTATGGTTTCTGTACATCATGCTACGATTATTATTGTGAAGTTAAGAATAAAAAGTTTTACTTCCCTAATATAGACTTTTGGGATGTAGTGGTTATCGGCACATTATTGTATACTATAATTATGCGTATAAGGGGTTGATAGACATGAATAATAATAATCGGAAAAACATTATGTTTGTGATATGCATTATTGTTATATCAATGATTGTCCCATGTTGGCAGTATTATCAATTTAATAAACAGAGGGAAGAACGTTTACAAAGAGAAAGATACGAGTATGAACATCGTACATTAAACGTAACAATGTTTAGAAATTGTATTGACTATGTTGTTGATTTACCATTAACTGCCGACCAAGTAATCCGTTGTACCGAATTAGTTCCATCTGATTCACATTATGACAAATATCTGAAGGGTAACCACGATGACAAATGACGCCGATACTATAAAAATGACTAACTTCTGTGTACGCAAGGTACCTGAATGGGATAATATATTGGATGATTATATGCGTATAACAGAGGATTATATGAATACGGTTGAGTTTATTAAGGAGTTATATTACCTTACTGAATCGATATCAAGTATCGTGGTTGGTAATTCTATGTACCTACGTCGTGATAACGTACCAATAGAACTATTCAATATATGTAATGATATATCTGGCATTTTACAAATGATGAGTGAATTCACGATGAACAAGGGACGAATTGAGTATATACGGAATTGTATTACAGAAAATCGTGCCAAACGTATTCCTTATGTTGATACTTATATCGGGAATTATATAATTTAAACATAACAAGTAATAGGAGTGGATAAATGGTAAATGATATGGAATTATTAGAAAAGAAAATTGAATCTTTAAAACTTCAATTGGAAGTTGCTAATTTAGAATTAGATAAACTTAAAGAAACAACTCCCATTCGTGAATATCCTCCAATTAACGTTGAGGAAGTAACTGGTTATATTAAATCATGGATTAAAGACTTCGATTACATAATTGGAAGATATACTTCATTAACTGATAATTTTGTGAAATGTGATGCGTTCGTTACAGACTTATACGATTTGGCACATTTAGCTCGTGGTTATTACCAACAACGGGAACGGGATGCATCGAGTTTTATCCATCTCATGCCATATTCATTATTATCCCAATTCAATAAGCGTAGGACAATAGTACATAACATTAGTAATGTTATTAATGATATGACGGTTATTCTTGATATTCGAACAGATATTAAAAATTTGAATATGGGGATAGGTTAGAATGGATATAGCAATAGAAACAATAACTCTCTGTCTTATTGCCGTTGGTGATGTTTGTGAGAAACGATTTGGCGACGGCGATGAACGAGTACCGAAATTATTGTCCATTATAACGGACGCATTAACGTACATTAATGATAATAAGGAACATTTTATCGCGAGTGAATTTACGACATACCACCCATTGGCAATGAATCTCGTAAATGATTTTATAAAGGATATGGAAAATGAACTTTAGTCAATGTATAGATAGTCTTATTAAAACTAATGGGGTTAATGGTGATAAACCAGTAAAAGTTATTAAAGACTTAACTGAATTTCGTGATAAACATCCAAGTTTGTATAGTCGGAGTGTACAAGATATCGTGAGTTGTTCTGTCCCCGGTACATTAATCGATAATAGCTTACTACCCATAGGAGCCCCATATATCTATCTTTTTGTTAAACAAAGAGTGGCTGTAATTGGGATGTATAAGAAGGAATTAGCCAATAGATGTACAGTATGTTTTAATTGTAACGATAATAAGTGCATTAAGTATATTGCGGATAGAAGAATGACTAGTATAATAAAACCTGTTCTTAATTCATTGAGGGATTTAAATCAAGGGACCGAACATAATAAAGGAAGTAGTTATTGGTACTCTCAGGATAGTATGGAGTACAAAACACCATGGAATATGCCGTGGTTAACAACGAACTTGTGGTTTACAGAAATCGGTATTAGTTGTGGTAGTAAATTTATAATGTCACTTATGATTCCAGAGTTAATTGACGGATTTAGTGTTTGGCAGCCGATAGACTTATGGGATATGACGATATACAACAATACTATTGGTATCCATCGTAATGACCGTTCTATTGATGGACACACATACAGCATGAAGGATAGACAAGGTAAGATAATAAATCATATAGAAAATAGAATTCACGTATCCACGATAGTAAATTCTATCATTGATTTACCTTTAATGTCATCGTATATACGTAAAACAAGTGATGTCCCTTATAGTCATTCGCACTGCCCTTTGGGTGCTTAGCGTAACGTTGTTAATCTTGTATATAGTCTGATGAAAGGTATGGAAAATGGTTAAGGTTATTAAAACTTTTGAATGTAGTTATTGTAATGAAAGATTTGATAATAAAGCGGATGCGATTGAACATGAAAATAGTTGTTTTTATAATACAAAACGAAAACAATGTTCAACCTGTAATCATTGTCGAATTCATTATGGTTCACATGAGTATAGTGATGTCGTACAAGGTTATACTTGTAGATTGACCTATGATTATTCCGAATCTGGTAAACGTAATTGTAAGTACTATGTAAGTACTATGTAGGTTGATATTTTAGTTAATTGGTTACTATTAATTTTAGTAACCAATTAACTCTATATTACGTTTTCCAATTCCAACCCTAAGTTGGTTAAGCTAATGATATGGGCAATATCACGAGGACTATAACCCATTTCAATGTATTTGGTATAGAGTATAGTTAAAGCAGTATCTGCTTCATGATTCAAATCTTGTATGTCTTTAACGAAGCGATTGTTTTTATCATATGCGTTTTTCATTTTCTTTATCCTTTATGGGTGTTTGTAATTTAAGTATAACATAATAAATTATAATGTCAACACTTAAATTATAGATTAGCCTTTATTTAATGATGCTAACAAATTCTTCATGTATATTAGCATTATTGATTACATGGGAAATTTCACGGGGTCCATAACCCATTTCGATGTATTTGGCGTATATGGTTTCTAAGAAGTCATGTACTTCGATGTCCAGTGTGGCTCCCTCAGCTGTTAATTTTGCTTGTTCGGTGTATAAACTTTTCATTTTCTTTATCCTTTATGTGTGTTTATAATTTAAGTATAACATAATAAATTATAATGTCAACCGTTATTTTAAATTATTTTACGTTAATAGAGATTAAAAAATAGTTAATGCCCCTATTGACATATATTATTCATAATGTTAGTATAAAGTTATAAACAAATGGAGTATAACATGATTAATGATGACATAAGACAAATTAATCAATATTTTAAAAACGAAGGGTTCGAACTTCGTTTGGTTGGTGGGTGCGTTCGGGATTATCTATCAAATATAGTCCCGCATGATATTGATTTGTGTACGAATGCAACCCCGACAGATATGGAACATATAGCCACCAAATATAATCTCAAACTAATACCAACAGGGATTAAACATGGTACTATTACATTTATCCTCAATGATGAACAGTACGAAGTAACAACACTTCGTATTGATACTGAATGTGATGGTAGACATGCCGATGTGACATTTACAACTGATTGGGAAGCGGATGCAAAACGACGTGATTTTACTTTCAATGCACTTTCAATGGATATGGATGGTAATGTTTATGATTACTGTAATGGTAAACAAGATTTGGAAAGACAAATCACCAAATTTATTGGTAATCCATTTGATAGGATAACAGAAGATTATCTTCGTATTCTTCGTTATTTTAGATTTATGGGTAAGTTTGAAACGCCAATTATTGATTTTCAATCTTATAATGCAGTTAAAACAATGTTCCCATATATCCGTAATGTCTCAGGTGAACGGATTAATGATGAAATTAGTAAAATACTAATGTCACATAATCCTACGATTTCATTGACATATTTGAATCAATGTAACAATATTGATATTATACCTAAGTTTAAAATTGATAATGTTGCATTCGAACGTTTTCATTCACTTAAAGCCGATTATGTTACTCGTTTGGCATTCCATCTTAATAGTGAAGAACAATGTAGTATTGTGGATGAAACATTCAAATTATCGACGAATGCGTATAAGAAACTTTTGTGGTTGGTATCACATAAGGATACTCCGATTACTGAACTTCAAATTAAACAATGGGTTAATTTGAAGATATGTTTTCACTTGAGTGATACAAAAGATTATATTAGTAGTTTGTTGATATTGACTAACAATCAACCATTCATTAAATTAGTATATAACATTCAACAAACTATATTCCCAGTAAGTGGTAAGGATTTGTTGCCGTTGGGATTTAGAGGTGTTGATGTAGGACGACAACTTCGGGTATTGACACAGATATGGAAAAATAGTAACTTTACCATGTCAAAAGAAGAATTGTTGAAACGTCGATAGTTATAGGTATGAAGATGATATTACAAGAACCAAGTCCCTTGAGTGATATAATTGACGTAGATAGTTATAATTGTGAACATATTTGGGGGCCAGCCTATGACGGGAATGAAATACTAATTCCACAAACGTATATATGTCGAGTATGTGGTAAAGTTTCACCCGACGATTACCCGAAACCGTTATAAGGAGTACTGACTATGTATAATAAACTATGGTTAAATTTGGTACAATGTGGTAAAATAGCAAAAAACAAAAAAGAATCATTATTGAATGATACAATGGTAAGAGTCCGTACACGAATTGAGAAAGAGGCAAAAAAAGGGAATTGTGAATTCGAAGTTGTAATGGGTGATGGATTAATTCCACCCGATATATGGGATGAGGTTACTGAAGAGCTAAAGAAAGAAGATTTTTATTGCGACCAAGGTTTTGTGGATATTCGTCACTGGCCACACGTACAATCAATACCTACGTACGCAATGACTATCTCATGGGACCATTTAATGAGTGAAAAAGGGTTATTAATTGCTGAACTTGAACGTAACGTTAGTAACATTAAAGATTTAATTACAAAACAGTTAGATGACGAGTTAACTTGTGATATGGCGTTATCACAAATTTCATGGGTAGAAAAAGAATTAATTAATATGAAGGATATACGTGGACGACTCACGGTTTCGGAACTAAAAAAATTAATCATTCGTGCTAATAATGAATTAGATAGGATAAAGGAATCAATATATCGTTATGAATTAAATAGTTCAGAATAAAATGGGTAATAACGTTAATAATCATTTAATATAAATAAAAGATAATTTAACATAATGGAGTAGTTACGATGGTTAAGATTTTAAGTTTGATTAATGAAGCAGTTTCACCCAAAGTAGAGTTGACTAGTTCTACTATTACTCAAGATGTTATTGATAATACTGCTAAGGATGATATATTATATAAGGGCAAACCAGTATTTGACATCGTTTACGTTGCTAACATTGAGTCACTTGATGATAAGATTAAACAAGAATTAAATGAAATGATTGACCTTAAGGGATTATTTGTTAATGAATGTTACTTGGCATATAGTCCATCTAGTGATGAATTCGTTATGGGGTATGACGGTGGAGCCGAAGTTGAAAATCCTGAATATGATGAAGATAATGATGAAGAACCGACAGTAACTGATTCTATTTCACCATTCATTACATTCAAAATCAATGGTACTGATGTGACGGATATGGTAGTTGATTATTGGCAAGGGGAATGGTACCCCACTAATGGTGGTCGTGATAAAGTTCATACTCAATATAAAGATTTGTTAGAACTTAGATTAGATTAGGAATAAAATAATGGACTATAATTTCATTTACATCATAATCGGAGTTGTAATATATCAAGTCATAGTCCATTATATTCGTAAGTTTAAACGAGATGAATATATTAAATCATTGAATAATGAACTTTTATCTGTTTGTAGTGAACAGACAGAAGTTCTTAGTATATTAAACGATATCCCAATGGAAAACATCATTGAGATTATTGGGTTTAAAGCACGTTATATGGATTTAAAAAATAAAGAAAATGAACTAAATGAAAGGTTAAAGAATGTCTAATATTATAGTCGATGTCGATGATACATTGTTAAGATGGATAGATGGATTCACAAACCATCTTCGTATCGAACATGACTTAGTACTAGACCCTCGTAATATCAACGAATGGGAATTATCTCACTGGACTGGTATGTCACAAGAAGAAACATATAATGCAGTCCAAGATTTTAACCGCACAGATAGAACGTTTGCTAATCTTAAACCACTCGATGACTCACAAGACATTATTAATAATTTACATTTAGCAAATAATAAATTAACAGTTATTACTTGTTGTGGTAATAGTTGCTTAACAAGGCTGAGAAGACATTATAACCTTAATAAAGTATATGGTAATATCTTCAATGACATTATATGTATCGATACCACACAAGATAAAAAAGAATATCTTAATAAACTATATGAACCAAATTCCTATATAATTGAAGATAACTACAAACACGCAAAAGATGCGATAGCGATTGGTTATAATGCTATTGTATTAAAGAAGACTTATAACGCCGCATATTGGGCAGATAGTTCAATTATGTGGGTTAATGGTTGGAATGACATTGGCAAACTTTTGTTTTAAAGAGAGGATATAATAAATGATAAGTTTCTTAATCGGATTAGGTTTAATAGTAGCAAGTATTATGAGTATTGGTCTCGCTAAGGCATTAGCAGACTGGGGGGTTAAGAGGTATCTCATTAATAGTAATAAAGTAACTGATATCCCAATTGATTCACTTATAGTTACTGGGTTATGTTTTGTAGACGCCGCAATATCTATACTATCTATCGTTATGTTCTTTAGTGGTATTGATTATATTGTTGCTGCGTTTTAAAGGAAGTATGAATGATTGAAGTTAATGGTTATAAATATGGAACCACATTTGGGGTCATTACTCAACATATTAGCAACATACGCGAAGTATTTAATCCGTCAATAGTTGAACTTGCTTATATCTTTGATGTGTCACGGCAAACTGTTTACAAATGGTTGGATGGAACAAATCCAGAAGTGGATAAGAATGAGCAAATTAAGAATTTAAGCCATGTTGCGGATAAATTTAAGACAGCTAATATTTCACGTGCTGGTTTGTTAATCAAAATGAAAGCGTTTAACGGACAGTCGTTAATTGATTTGTTTAAAACGGGTACTTATACCGATAATCATATTGATATTCTAATAAAAGAAGCCAAAATAATGGAGGAATCCCATAGTAAAGTACTTAATTCCCTATACAGAGTATCACCGACAGACGATTGGAAGTCATATGTATCAATCCCAGCTTCATTTGACATACATAAAACGGCAAAAAAAGAATGTTAGGCACGGTTAGGATAATCCATTATGACAATAAACGAAACATTATTAAACCAGTTACAAGAATTAAAATGCCCTATTTGTGGGGAGCCGTTAGAAATAGAGGATAACCGGTATGATTCACAATACGGTAATGCTGGTGAATTTATAACCGTTAGTTGTTCATCCTCGGATAAACATTTTGGTTATCCCAAATTTTCTTATTATAATAAACCATCGTATATGTATGAACGCATCACTAGTTATTTAAATCATTATAAGACAGGTAATAAATGTCTTCATTGTGGTAGTAACAATGTTAATAGGGATTTATACGAAACCCGATACATTCCAACCATTAAGGAATACGCAGATATCATTAACGTCAGTTGTAATGATTGTGGCTGTACTATGCAAATCCCTATTACGATTATTAATGAGGAATAAAGATTAAAATAACTTTACCTATAAACCTTCGTATGTTAGATGATATTGTAATAGAATTAAATGATACTATTGTACGTCATTCTAAGAAATCGTTTTACGATAGAAGCACCGTAAATTCAATAATATCAGTTCATGCCTTGTTAAAGAACATAAACGATGTAGCCATTGTAAAACGCTATGTCGAAGTATACAAGACAACTCCTCATCAAGTAGCGATATCATATGCTAAAAAAGGATTGTTGTAATGAATATGGGTTCATGTTAATTTAGGTTTAACAATAGGAGTTACCATGGAATTTATATTACAACATAGTTTTCCCGAGTTTGATTTTGAATATCTCATATTTGAATCACAACGTTACATGAAATGGTACGATGGGACTGACATAACTATAATATATGATAATCCTACTAGTAAATCATGTCCTATTGGCTCGGTAGAATATGTTGTTAATTTTTATAAACAACATTACGGCGTTAGTATAAAACCTAAGAATATCCCAAAGACGTTTTTAACTGAACCACTATTTCTTAATAGACAAGTATCATTCATTGCAGACTTTGATGTAAATCAGTCTGAGATTTGCCATGTGAAGAATAATGAAACGATTAAAGGGGAACTTGATTTAGATAATCCAATTGGTATTGAAGTCCAAGTATCCGAATATATTAGTGACATTGAATCCGAATGGAGGGCTTTTGTTTTTAATAACAAAATGGTTGGTTTACATAATTACTCGGGTGATTTCACATTAATGCCCAATGTTAAAGTGATAGAAGACATGATTGAGTCTTATAAGAATGAAGCACCAATCTCTTATACGTTAGATGTGATGGTTCATAATAGTAAAACATCATTAGTTGAAATCCATGACTTCTTTTCATGTGGACTATATGGGTTTAGTGATACTAGGATTTATCCAATAATGCTCTATCGTTGGTTTCATAATTTCACTAAGAACTTGACATTCCATCAATGAACTGTTAATGTTGGTTTCCAATTAGGAACGAGTGAACATGACATTTAAGAATTTTCGTATACTAGATAATCCAACGTGTTATAAGGCATATACAATTCTCCCTATGGATGAGTTATTTGGTACCCATACTACTGATACATTAACAACAGAACAATTACCTGCTTTCGGTATATTGAATTATAATCGTATATCGTTAACCGTGAATGGTGATATTAAAACTAGAGCAATCATTAATACAAAAGAGTTGAATATCATAGTAAGGTGTGATGTTACGATACATATTAATAAGTTGGTGTGTGAAAAGTTAGTCATTACATCGTCTAGTAGAAATCATGCAGTTAATCTAATACTTGATGAGACGGACATTAAGAACATTAATATATCATGTGACTGTATCATTAACAGCACCATTAAATGCACTAAGGTACATATTACTAGTGCCACTAAACGATTTAAAGGGCTTGAATATTTAACTTGTAATAGTATGGAAATTGTTGATTCCAAGTTAGATAACGTATGTTTAAATGTTAATCAAAAGATAACAATATCACATTCAGATATTAAACAATTAACTGTTACTTCTATCTCGTTCACATCACATCATTCTTATTTAGGTAACTTTAAGAGTGACTGCACTAAGTGTACAATTAAGTATGGCTCATGTGACGTAATTGATTTAACTTGTAGTAATTCGTTCTATGCACAAAAGTTCACAATGAAAGAAATTATAAAGTTGGATGTAGTAAAGACTATTGAATTCGTAGGTATGGAATTAACCGATGAACAAACTCAACAATTAAGAGATAATAAAGTTGAATCATTCTTTTGGGATATATGCGGAGTATGACAATGGAACCTATAAAGACGGTCAATTCGAAATATACACTAAACAATGATGTATTAACCAAGGAAGAATATAGTTATACTCCTATGTGTATGACGTTTGATGATATTGATGAAGATGTTTGTATTGAGGATGAATTTTCATCACCACTAAACATAATTGCTAAGAACATAAGATATGACATAAAGTCACTATATAGTTGTGCAAATTTAACAGCAACGGATAAGATTATAATCAAAGACAAGTATAAATATCATTTGTCGGGTAAGATTGTGTGTGATGAGTTATACATCACAATTAATCATCGAGTCACCGTTATGGGACAAGTAATCGTTAATAAGTTAATACTCAATAAAGATGGACATTACGAAGTTAGTGATGACAATAGTTCAATCTTTAATAACATTGGTGATATGTATGCTAAATCTGTTATTGTTCGTTCGGTTGATTTAATCCCGTCAATATCAGAAATTAAGACGGTTGAAATGTTAGTAATCGAGAATTGTACTGTATCCGGGCATACACTTAATACAACAATACCAACGATAATGTTTAAAGATTGTGAACTGATTGGAACAATCTCTTTTATATATCCCTGTAATGTGTTAATATCTCATTGTTCATTTAGAGGAATGGAGTTAATGTTTCCAATGGGTAATTCAACAGTAAGTATGGATAAATGTGATACATCTAAGATTAAAATTATTAACGGAACATTATGTGAGGATTATAATGAAAAAGTTACCATTTAAGTATACATTGGCAGGACTATTATTAAAAGACCGTTCATATAAAGAAGCTGAAATCATCTATAACTATAAAGGCTATGAACGTGATATAAAATTATGGGAACTATGTGAATTACCCCCTAATGACAAAGAGATTAAACGTTTAGATATAGAATTGTTGTATAATAAGATTACACACGATGAACACAGTAAGGCAGTCTATTCACATAATGATAAGTTTTGGGCTAAAGTCATTATGGTAGTAGAGGGTGACGATGTTAAACAAACGTTTGATGTTAATGAAAAGTTTCTTAATAAGTTAGAATCAACGTATGGTGTTAATCTCACTTCCGAACAATTAGTTGCTAAATGGTTAAGTGATGCAACTCGTTATAATGATAAGGATTGGATTAATGAGATGGAACATGATGAACCCCATTATAATGAATTAACAAATATGAGTAGTAATCCACAAGTGAAAACTATTAAGTTAAGTGAATATGTCGATATGGATTCTAAAATTAATGAAGATAAGGCTAATAAACATTTAAAAGCTAGGGGTAAATAATGAGTACATTTTTAATTGTTGATGTAATGAATGTATTGTTTCGAGCCAAATTCGCTACGAATGAAAAAGACCCACAAATGGTAGCAGGGTTAACATTACATATAATGTTTAAAATATTAATGAGGTCATCTAACTTACTAGGTGTTGACCATATCGTATTTTGCTTTGAAGGTAAATCTTGGCGTCATAAAGTATATCCTCAATATAAAGCACATCGAAAAATCGAACGTTTAAAGCTGACGGATGAAGAGATAGAAGCAGAAGAGAATATGTTTAAGATGTTTGAGGAGTTTCAAACATTTTTAACTACTACTAATGTAACAGTACTACAACACCCTGAAGCAGAAGCCGATGATTTAATATGTAGATTTATTGCAACCCATCCTAATGATAACCACGTTATTTGTTCTAGTGATGCGGACTTTGTCCAGTTAATTAGTGATAATGTTAAGATATTCGATGGCGTTAGAGATGTTATAATATCTAAGGACGGAGTTAAGGATTCATCAGGTAAGTTTATTGAGTTTTCTCTTAACAACGATGGTAGAATTAAAGTAGGTAAAAAAGTAATAACAGGGAAAACACTTCCTAGGGAAGATTGGATCGAGTATGGGTTATTTGCTAAATGTGTGCGTGGGGATAAAGGTGACAATATATTCCCTGCTTATCCAGGTGTTAGACAAACATCTAAGAAAGCTATTGGTATTAATGAAGCATGGGACGATAGGGACAATCAAGGGTTTAGTTGGAATAACTTTATGAAATCTAAATGGGTCGACCATTTAGAACAAGAACATCAAGTTGGGACTGACTTCCAACGAAATAAGTTATTAATAGACATGAATATGATTCCTGATGAATATAAAGCCAAATTTGATAGTTACATTACATCCTCCCCACATAAAAGTAATGGACGTATTGGTATATTACTGATGCAATTTTGTGGTAAGTATGAGTTAAAAGATATTATTGACAGCAGTCATATATACAGTTTACTATTGTCGAAATCATTACCAGTATAGGTTAGTTATATGCAAGCGAGACAATTAGTATTAAAGACTTTTATATTGTCATCCAATACCAATCAAGATATGGGAATCCTTATATTAGGTGATGATGTGAAGTTGTTATGTAAGGATTCACTTACTACGTATTCAACATTAGAAGAGTTAGAATCTACATTAGGTAAAGTTGAATTCAAATATAATGAGGATAGTAAAGAAGTCACTAAACTTTATATTGAAGGGTATCCGATAAAACACCTATCTTACTATAACGTGGAACATACAGATAGTTATATAACTTATACAGTCACAGAACATTCAAATATTAAGTATGTGGCTGGTTATGTAGGTGTAAGTTTATCCGATTCATATATGCATATGATATTGTTAAGCATTAAGGAAAGTACGTTTCTTAATGTAACCAATAATTGTATTGGTCCCTTTAAGACCTCAGAAGAAGGTCAATCACTAGCTAAATCAAAATGGATGACACGCAATGGTAATGAATCAGTTTCGGAAGTTATTAGCCAAAGTAAATCTGGCAAAGGAAAGCGGCTCAAAGGAAATAAGACTGACATTGAGTGAGTTGGATTTATTAGTATCTGAAATCACAGAAGAACTAATTAACTCACATGAAAGACAGAATGAATTAATCTTATTACTAAAGAGTAAAGTTAATGCTAATGTTTCAAACACAAAAATAAGTGGGGGTACATTCTAATGATAATTGGTGTTACGGGTCTTATAGGAAGTGGCAAGAATACTATTTCAAAATACCTAGTAGGAAAGTATGGATTCATTAACTTTTCATTCGCAGGAGTATTAAAAGATGTATGTTCTGTATTATTTGGGTGGCAACGATATCTATTAGAGGGTGATACAGAAGAGTCACGTATGTTTAGAGAAACGGTTGATGATTATTGGTCAAAGAAATTACATATACCTAACTTCACACCAAGATTAGCATTACAATTAGTTGGTACTAATTGTTTAAGAAAAGGTTTAAGTGAAGATATTTGGGTGTCTGCATTAGAACGTAGAATTAATAATTTACCTAAAGATAAAAATGTTGTGATTAGTGATGTTAGATTTCCCAATGAATTAAAGATGATTCATTCGAATGGTTTCATTATACGATGTATTCGTGAATTACCCGAATGGTGGGATGATGCCGAACATCTTAACGTATGTGGATTAAAAAGTATTCCTCCCGTATTAGAAACGATACATGAAAGTGAATGGAAATGGATAGGTATAGACTACCCCCGAAATATTATTTCTAATACTGGAACACTAGAAGATTTATATAATAACGTTGATACTATTATAGGGAATACATTATGATGCAAGGTTCTGTTACGTGCCACAAAGACGGTAGAATCCATCGTGTGATTGATTATGACTTTAATGAACTAGTATCATTACAATTACCCGAATCCGATATTATATTACATGGACCTATTAGTGAATCCATTTATAATCAAGATATCCAAGGTAAGAAGATTGATATTAGCATCCCCGTATATTCTGCAGGTAACATAAGCGGTAATACTATACGTCTAAACAATAGAAATTACTGTACTGGTATTACAAGACAAGGTATTATAAATGCCGAATATATTGAGATTGATATAGCGTACACATCAGTTAATACTTTTAAATGTAAAGAACTACAATGTGCAACACTACAAACCAATAGTACAATATCAGTATCTAATGTTACTCATATAAATCATTTAATTATGAATGAATGTAATAATCAAACGTGTTTAGAACTAATTGATATGTTCACTCCCGACCGTGTTAGTATTCATGCTACTGATACATTCGATATTAATATTGATGATAAAACATTAAATTTAGAACTGTCAGGGCACCCCGATGTATATTGTGGTATTACAGGGAAGATTGACACAACAACGGCTAACTGTAAATTAGTCGACATTCGTAGTTTAAATAATGTTAATATTACCTCATTAAGAAATACTACTATTGATAATTGTAGTTTTGATACAGATGATGGAACTCCTTACTCCCTAGATATAGTGACAGATACATTATTCTTACGAAATACAACCATTAGCAGACTAAATAGCTTAGTCGCTAAACACGTCTTTATAGATAAACGTTGTCACTTATCGGATTCTGTTATTGATGTATTGAGGGCGTGTACGAATACTGATGTTGAATGGGAATTATCATAAATGCCATCATGTGATTTAAATATACTCGATGAGATAAATGTTCGATTTGATGGTTTGGATACTGATACAAGACGATTATGTAAACAAGCATTAGAAGTATTCAACCCTGCCGCCCGTTTCTCAAAAGCCTATAAATTAGGACAATGGAATGGTAAAGTCGGATATTTTGATTTAGGTGGACATACTTATATAAATGTATTAGACCGTGTCATTCCTATTCTTGAAAAGAAAAACTATGATATTAATATTATCGATAGTAGAAAGAATTGGAATTTTAAATTTGATGATATTGATGAGAACTTTCTAGCGGATAAGTGTTGGCCTAAGGGACATCGATTTGAAGGCCAACCTATTATCTTGAATGAACATCAAGTCTGTGCTGTTAATAATATGTTAGGTAATACACAATGCCTTATTGAAGCAGCTACGTCTGCTGGTAAGACGGCTATTTGTGCTGCATTAGCCAGAAAAGTATCACAATACGGTAGAATAATAATGGTTGTGCCTAACGTAGACCTAATAACACAAACGTATGCATTATTTAATGATGTATTAGGTATCGATACTGGTGTATTTCACGGGACAAAAAAGGAATTACATCATCACGCTACGATATGTACTTGGCAATCAATTAATTGTTTAGATAAACGTACTAAACAACCTAAAGCTAAAAAGGTTGTGACTGCCAATCTTAAAAAGTCTAAGAAACCACCTAGTGCCAAAGCATTAGCTAAGATGGAATTGAGTGAATTAGAAGTAGATACGTTTCTAAAGGACGTTGTTGCAGTTATTTGTGATGAGGCACATACTTTATCGGGGGCAGTATTACAATATCTTATGTCTAATCCATTTAAGAATGTACCCATACGTTGGGGTATGTCGGGTACAATACCCAAGAATAAAGACGAGTTCATACCCTTATTAATCTCAACGGGTCACGTCAAGTATCGTATTACGGCTAATGAATTACAGAAGAAAGAAATCTTATCTAATTGTCATATTAAAGTATTATCACTAAAGGATGATACCGTATTTCAAAAGACCGACGATGATGAATTCGGGTATCATACGGAAATGCAATATTTAGAAGGACATCGTCTACGTAATCGCTATATAGCCCTGCTTGTAAGGGCAATTGCATCTACGGGTAATACATTACTACTATTAAATAGAATCGCTATGGGTAAGGAAATAACAAACTATTTGACGGACTTAGATGCAGTTTTTATACACGGGGCAGTAGATACATCAGTACGTAAAGATGAATATGATGATGTTAATGTTTCGGAAAATAAAGTTTTAATTGCAACTTATGGTGTAGCCGCTGTTGGGTTAGATATACCACGTATCAAGAACTTAATATTAGTCGATGCCGGGACTTCGTTTAGACGTGTAATTCAGAGTATTGGGCGAGGATTAAGAAAGAGTTATGATAAGGACTTTGTTGATATATGTGATATCCATTCAACAACCCGTCACTCATTAAAACAAATGAAAACACGTATTAAGTTTTATAAAGAAGCCAAGTACCCCTACGAAATTATAACAATTCCTGATTGGGAAGAATCTGTCATAGACCTTAAAAAATAATAATGACAAACATATAATTTCAACTATACTACATGAAGTATTTAATATTAATTAAGGAACGATTATTATGTCAATGTCGGAAACAATACGTAATAGAATAATTCAATCTAATGGTAAATACTTTGCTAATGATAATATTAGTGAATATATACATGATGGTGAGTTAGAACTATTACAGATGGAACTTGCAGGTAAATACAAAGAACTTATGGAAACTATGTTAATTGACGTAGAACATGACCATAATTCTAATGGTACCCCCGAACGTGTTGCTAAGATGATTATTAATGAAATTTACTTCGGACGTTACAAGAAAGAACCGAAAGTAACTGAGTTTCCGAATGTTTCAAGTTTAGACCAATTATATATGTCAACAGGTACAGTTAAATCTGCGTGTAGTCATCATCATGTTCCTATTATTGGTAAATTTTGGGTTGGTATCTTGCCGGGTGAGAATGTGGTTGGTTTATCTAAAATTAATCGATTAGCTGAATGGATTATGAGACGTCCTCAAATCCAAGAAGAATCTACTGTACAATTAGCCGATAAACTGGAAGAGTTATTAAAACCAAAAGCATTAGGTGTAGTAGTTAGAGCCAAGCATTTGTGTGTTAGTATGCGTGGTGTTCAAGATTCAAATACTATTATGACTACATCAGTACAACGTGGATTGATGAAAACTGATAATGACTTAGCAAGAGAATTCTATTCATTCGTACAAATGAATAATAATACTGATGAAATCTAATAGGAGTTAATATAATGGTTAATAAGTTGTATTATACCGACAAGGAAATGAAGAGTGATTTACAAACTATCTGTCGGGATATGTTAGTTAATAACTATAATCCTGATTATATTATTGGTGTTACTCGTGGTGGGTTAGTACCATCTGTGCTAATTAGTGAGTTCTTAGATAAACCATTATTAACCATTTCCTGCTCTACTCGTTCATTTCAACACGAAGTTGATATTAGTAATGTTATTAACAATTATGAACAGGATAAGAAATACTTAATTGTTGATGATATCGTTGATTCGGGTGATACAATGAGTATTATCTTTAATAAATTGGAAGAACAGTTTGGGACAAGTTCACAATTCAAGACGGCTTGTTTATTTTATAATACTGCACAACCCAATCACACTCCTACTTTTTATGCAAGAGAGTTGAATCGATTTGAGTTTAGTGATTGGATTGTATTCCCGTTTGAAAAGTGGTGGTAATAAGATGGAACATAATATGTATACAGTAACTGAGTTATTTGGGCCTTGTGCTCAAGGTGAAGGTAGATATGTTGGTGCACCAAGTATCTTTTTAAGATTGTTTGGTTGTAACTTACAATGTCAAGGTTTTGGTATGCCTAAGGGTGAACTATCACACGAGCGTGATTTAGTGGCTAATAACGGACTCACTTATGACACGGTTGATTCATTACCATTAGTTCGTACTGGGTGTGATAGTTATGCAGCATGGGATACAAGATTCAAATACCTATCTAAACAATATACTATACAAGAATTGGTAGATAAGATTAAGAGTATGCTCCCTAACGGTTCATTCCAACAAACAACTAATAACAATATTCATTTAGTTATAACAGGGGGTGAATCACTACTCCCACATTGGCAAAAGAATCATTGTGAGTTCATACATGAATTAAGACGTCAATTAAACTTAAAATATCTTACATTTGAAACTAACGGAACTCAAGTTCTAAGTGAAGAATTAACAGATGTATTAAATTTAGTTAGTGATGTTACATTCTCAGTATCACCCAAACTATCAGCTAGTGGTGAACCACGTAACAAAACCATCAAAAAAGAAGCCATTAACTCTTATTTTAAATGTATCGGCACAACGTATCTTAAGTTTGTTGTTGGTGATGAAAGTAACTTTGATGAAGTTGAAGACGTACTTAATGAATTAGAATACTTAGGTGATGTATTCATTATGCCAGTTGGTGGTTGTTATGATGAATATAAGAAGATTGCGCCTATTATTTGTGACTTATGTATGAAAAAAGGGTATAGATATACTCCACGATTACATATTGATTTATTTGGTAATTGTTGGGGTAAATAACAGATTACAACGGGGATTAAATTGAACGGAATAAGTAGATGAATACGTCAGTTGATATGCAATTTTAGATAATTGTTAAAGCCATCCTTCCCGTTGTGCTTCGCTTATCGGGAGCTAATATCAACAATTCTACAATTTACCTATTGACAGTCACCTAAACCAATACATTATTAACCTTGTATTGTTTTAAGTTTATTTGGAGATGGGGACTGTAAACTCCCATCACTTAATCTATCTAGATAGGTGTTATCACTGAACAAGCCATCGGCAGTCCAGTAAAAGCCTTTTCTATTTAAATTAAGTTTGCGTAAATTCCACGGGATTTCAGGCAATTCCATACTTAGATTGATAGATGCATTTAAATCTGCATCCATTTCTAGCCCACAATTATGGCACGTATAGAGCTTGCCTTTCCGATTTGATTTCCGCACTTGTCCACAACAACTACATCTTTGACTTCGGTAAGTAGATGCCTGCTTGATTACTCGGACCCCGAGTAGTTCGCAAACAGACATTAACTTGTCTCTGATGATAGTATTCTGCCAATGTTTTAACATTGAACTCGAATTCTTCTTATAATTTATATTCCATATATCTTCTAAATTTACTTGTTTAACATTATTAAGATTGAGTTGATTAATTGACCAATTAACAAAATTAACTTGGTGTTGTTTAGCCCGTTTAAATGCCTTACTACCTCTTTTCTTCCTACCTACCTTATCCAATATGGATTTTTGAGTATGTCCATGTATGTCTTCGTTCGTGGTGACTTGTGTATCTGATAAAGTAAGTACATCTAATAGTCCTTGGTCCGCACCAATTATATTACCAGTTGTGCGTAATGCAGGAGTAGGAATGTCCCATCTAATATCTACCTTATTTGGTGTTATTAGGAAAGAATGCATCATTTTACCAATAATCTTGAACTTATTAGAATGTTTAGTCATATTAATAGGGATACATATATTCATCTTACTTTTAGTAATAGCAGTAAGCCGCAAGAAGCCATCAAACTCGTTGAATTCATTGTTATTTTTATTAGTTGTATAAAATTTACAACAATTTGTATCGTATTCCATATTGATATTGGAACAATTTGGCTTTTGAGGTATATTTTGTTTTATTTTCTTAACCAATGTGGCTAGTTGTTTCTTAGTATACCCCGCTTGCTTTAATTTATTGTATTGGTATATACGTTTCCTTTGTTTTGTAGTGCTTGCTTTAAGCATACCATTCGTTTTAGTAATAATACTCTTAAGTGATTTACCAGTTAAAAAAGTATTAATATTAGCTAATTTTGTTATGTTAGTAGGTAGAAATACAGGTAAATCAAATAAATTACGTGCTACATCAAAAGTAGTAGTATGAGTTATATTATCACTTGACGTATAAGAAGTAATAACCGGGTTATCCCAACAATAATCAACCAGTTGCGTACATACACGGATATACTCATTATGTAGTATAGCTAAGTTAGATAACTTACCTGTATTACTTTGTTGTATATAATGAGTACTCGTTCTAATCATATAACTTCCTTATCATTGAAAGTTATTATGTACTTCATTAACAAGTAAGTCAATATCTTTCTTATATTAAATAATGTTGTATTATGTTATAAAATGTAATATATTCTATGAAGTTAATTGACATTATATAGTCTTATGTTATACTTATATTTAATAACAAAGTTTGCCGATAGATATTCGCCTTTTCGGTTAGTAATAACAAGGGTATATGGTGGTGACAACCTCAACTTTGATGCTATTTTAAATAGTTAAGATACCTGAATGTTTATCGGCGATATTCATTATATGTGGGTATTAATCAAAGTAATCCATCAATTATTTTAGGATATAATATGAGAAATGTAATATTGGGTGAAAAGACAACGATAATTAGTACAACTTGTAATACTAACGATTATGTTAGTAGTGGAGTTGATAATATTAGGACTAAGATGTCAATTCTAAATTTGTATAGTAATGAAACAATAAGTTGTAATAGACTGTCTATTAAACTTGATGACGCAGTATTACCAATTAAGAACATACGATGTTCTAAGCAGTTAAAATTAACTATCCCATCATGGAAGGACGACTTGTTTATATTTGATACAATACAATGTGATAAATTAATATTAGATGGGGATGTTTCACGAATATTATGTACTAAATTATCTTGTAATGAATTATCAATCACGAACTCATCGTTAAAATCAGTTATGAACTTTATAAAAAATAATAAATTAAAAAATAGTAATGTTAAAAAACTAACAGTAGGAGTGAATGTGAGTGATACAACTAACGTTGTTAATATTGGTTATGTAAGAAATATCGTACTTATTAATGAGTGGTTCACTCGTTTATCGGATATGCAAAACTTCAAAATTCACAATAACGACACTACAAGAATTAAGTTTGGTTCTCATGCCATTACCAACTTGAATATTATTACTAAAAAGAAAGCCTCACTAGAGGATATGATAGTGAAGAAATGTAATATCCAATGCAAGAATATAAACTTACAATCGTCCGAAATCACTCACTTGACATTGACGGGGGATAATGTTACATTAACAAATATAAATGACATTCACTCTTTAAATTTAAACGTATCAAAAACGTTAAAAATTCAGAATTGTACATTTGTTAATGATTGCACTAACGTTATTCGTAATTGTGGTGCAAAAATAGTTGAATGGGATATAATATGCTAAGAAAGATAGTCACCACATATAACAGTGCGAAAGAAGTATTAACTTATGCACCAACAGACGTTATTGATTTTAGCAATACGTCAAACGCAACGATTACAACTAATAATACTTTCATTAATAATTATAGTGGTTGTATTAATGCTAAGTCTATTACAGTAGGTATGAATGATTCTTCTACTAATGATAATCTTAGTATAAATGCAGATACTATAAGACTCATCTATGACTATTTATGTCCTAAGAGAGAAATTCATTACGTACCAAATAATTGGAAGTTAAAAACCAAACGGTTAATAATATCTGCACAGAATTCCACGTGTGAGCCTATTATTGATGCTGAATGTGATGTGTTAGAGTTGAACATGAGTACTGCACAGTTTAGTACGTTAAATTGTAAAAACATTAAACTGTCCAATCCAAGACTTGAGTATTTGACGTACTTGAAACAATTTAATATACCCAAGTATTCTATTCACAGTCTTAATTGGGACTATGTATTTGATGATGTAAAGTTAAACTTAGAACGTATTGCTAATGATTCATTAGTAATCAATAATAGCAAATCCGCCATTATCAAAGCCAGTAGAGTTGTTGGCCTTACTATTAATGACAGTCAAACTATTAATATAACAGTATTTAATGCCAAGAATGCAACAATACACGGACAAAATGTTAAGTTATCTAATTGTGAATTGGGTGCTTCAAACATAACAGCACATGATTTACAGTTAGATAATGTTACTATAAATGATAATTTATCACTAAAAGTAACAGGGAAATTAGTTATAAACAAATGCACTTTTAATGATTCAATTATTGAAGTTATTAAAAATTGTGGTGCGAAAAAAGTGGAATGGGAGATACTATAATGGCATATAATGGTTGGCAACTTACAGAACGAGGCAAAGCTAAAATACTTAACAATATATCAGTACGTGCGTTTAAGAATATATGTTTTGACCATGTAACTTATGATTTCACTAAGGATAAGAAAGACTTAATGACATTGCCCGAAATAACTAGTATAACAATAACTGGTTATATTGATAATACGTATGTTAACGGATTTCGGGTAACAATAGGTGATATTTCGGAACAACCTCGTTCACATAAACCATTACATATAACATTATCATGTAAGGATGGACATAAACCAGTAGAGACGGGAAATATAACTCGTATCCAAAGTAAAATAACTGATTTAAGGTTAATTTTAAATCAAGATTTTGTACCACTAACTTATCATCCATAAGGGTTAACTAATGTCAAAGAAGATACCACTTTTATTGTTATATATAACTATGTTGTTTTGTTGGTTTACAATGTTATTTATCGGAACAGTTGTAATTGTTATATGTGATATGGTAGGAAATAAAGCCGAACCAATACATGATCTTGTGAACATTGTTTGTACTGGTGAATGGGTTAATACCATTCATAATAAGTTATTTAAGAATTGATGTTGGGATTATAAAGCTGGGACTACGGTGGGTGAATACCATACAGATTTAATGCTAATATTTAGTTATTAGTTAAGGTGAGTTTCCAACATCATGTTTCCAACCACTAATTAAATCAAGCCCACCCTTTACATATTATATTTTTGATGTTATAATAACGTTATAAATTATTTATAACCAACGGAGAAACATAATGGACAGTAATGCAGTATTTGGGGTTATTGAGGATATTGCTAGTAACCCCAGCAAAAATGCAAAAGAAAGTCTTGTCAAAACATATTCACAAGATGCTGATTTTGTAAAAGTATTAGAATATACATATAATCCATTTAAAACGTTTGGTATTATACCATCAAAGCCATTAACAGTTGGTAACGAGCCATTTAACGATGGTACTTGGCAACTATTAGATAAGCTCATTAAACGTGAATTAACGGGCAATGAAGCGCGTTCATTAGTTCAAAACGAGTTTAATCGTTTAGGTGAGAAATCCGCTGATTTGTTATGGCGTATTATGAAAAAAGACTTACGGGCTGGATTTAGTGAATCCACGATTAACAAAGCGATTAAAGGTTTAATTCCTGACTTTCCATATATGAGGTGTTCTTTGCCAAAAGATGTAAAGTTAGAAACGTTTGATTGGAATACAGGTGTATTTTCACAAGAAAAGGCAGATGGTATGTTCGTTAATATTAATAACGATACTACCGTCAGTCTAAATAGTCGCCAAGGTAGTCCATTTCCAACTGAACAATTTGGTCATTTATTAAAAGAAATAGCAGAAACATTATTACCAAATACACAATCGCATGGTGAGTTTCTTATTAAACGTGATGGTAAAGTATTACCACGTGAGATTGGAAATGGAATATTAAACAGTGTATTAAAAGGTGGTACTTTTGATGCCGGTGATATCCCAACTATATCAATATGGGACCAAATTCCACTATCAGAAGTTAAAACAAAGGGAAAGTACAATGCCCCTTATACTACACGTTATCACTCATTAGAAACACAGTTGACCAATAGTAAATTATTAAACTTAATCGATACTCGTATAGTACATAGTATTGATGAAGCATATACACATTATCGTGAGATGTTGTCTAAAGGTAAAGAAGGGACTATATTAAAAAATCCTACTGCTATATGGAAAGACTCCACATCAAAAGAACAAGTTAAGTTAAAACTTGAAATAACGGTGGATTTGGAAGTAGTTGCATTCCTTGTTGGTAATGGCAAGAATTCCAATACTTTTGGTTCTATTTTATGTAAAACAAGTGATGAATTATTGGAAGTTGCAGTATCAGGATATACTGATAAACAACGTCTTGCGTTATGGAATGATAAGGATAATATTATTGGTAAAATTATGGCAGTTAAAAGCAATGCCATAATGACACCTAGTGGCAATGGTAAGCATTCATTATTCTTGCCACGGTGTGTTGAATGTCCACGTTTGGATAAGAATATTGCGGATTCGTTAGAAGATGTAAAGTCACAATTTGAATCTGCAATTAAGTAATTGACTTACATTAGAAATATTATATAATCTTATATTAGTTAAAGATTATGGAGCAATGATGTGTGTAGTATAATTGGTAGTAGAAGTAATGACATATTACGGGAATTAATCAAATTAAATTCCCATAGAGGAAACTTCAGTTATAGTATGTCTCGTGTCGTTGATAATAAAGTACAATCACAAATAAAGGGATTTGGTCCATTTGACACTTCGAAAATCGAAGATACAACGGATTATCGAGTATGTCATATCCAAGCCCCTACTGGTGGTTTAATTAAAGACATAGATAGGATTCATCCAACTAAAATTGATAATTCGTATCTATTCCATAACGGTATTCTCACTCACAAAGGAATGGATATACTTAATCAAAAAAATAATAGTAATATAACATTTGATACTTTACTATTACATACATTAGTAAACAAATATGGGTTTGATATATTATCAGAAGTTGATGGCTTATTTACTTGCCTATACATCGATAACGATGATATATTCGTATTCCGAACTAAACACGGGAAATTATATATAGATAAAGATATAAACATATCCAGTGAACGGTTTGGTAATGCCAAATGTATTAATTATGATACTGTTTATAAGTTGAATATTGTTAATAAAACTATAAACGAAGTACATACATTTAAAACGTTATCTTATAATTTTGTTGTTCGGAATGAAATGTAGATGGATATTGTTAGTCACGTCATATTATCGACAGCATTAACGGATGTCAACCCATTAGCAATATTGGGCTCCATTTTACCAGATTTAACTATGTTCAAACGTAAACCTGTACCTGATAAGTACTATATACTTCTCCATTCACCACTTGCTGCTATATGTATAGGGTTGGTATGTCCAATGTTGGGGGTAGGAATTATGTCCCATATACTATTGGATTTCTTTACTCATGGCCCAATCTTCTCACCTCGACTAATCTATCCATTCTCTAATTGGAGATTTTCTAAATTTAAAGAATGGGAATTTGGTAATGATTCCTTTTATAGAGGAATCATATTAATAATTATAATTTTAATAGGAGTTATGTTATGATAAAGAAGGATTTACCAACCACCTTTGAGGGGACATTTAGTCATTATATCCCGTTAATTACCATTTGTCCTGTATCTAAGTTACCAGATATTGGTTATGTGACGGTTTATACTAATTCATTCGTTGAGATATACGGGATGAGGAAAATTATATTAAAACATAGTTTTTCTTGTATGTTTATGGAAGACCTTGTATTATCAATTAAGAACGAAATCGAAAAAGACAACGATTGTAGAGTTAATATTCAATATCGAATGTTAGGTGGTAGAGTAATAATTAAAATGTAAATGGGAGTATATTCGTATGTTACAAGATTACTTAGATAAATTACCAGATGTCCATAATAATGTCTGTATTAGCTTCAGTGGTGGGTTGGATAGTACGGTCTTACTACATCTGTTAATTCACAAGTATGGTAAGGATAAAATTAGAACATTGTCATTTGCTTATGGCCAACGTCATTCCGTTGAGCTAGAAATGGTCAAAAGTAATGTAGAACGGTTAGGGATTAATAACCATATCGTTGATATTACATTCTTAGGAAATCTTGTTAAGAATGTATGTTCTTTAATTGGGAATTCTAATTTAAATCCTAAAACAGCAGAGGAAAATGCTGGGGACCCACAAGTTAATACTTATGTACCATTTAGAAATCTAATATTTGGTTCATTAACGGCTAGTTTTGCGGAAGCGAATAGTTGTGATGTTATTGCTATGGGTCTCAACCAAGTAGATATGTACGGGTACTGGGATACCACAATGGAATTTATGACGGCGTTTGATAACATTCTATCGTTGAATCGCAAACAACAAATTAAACTTATTGCCCCATTTGTATCTTCATATAAGGAAGACGAGTTATTACTAGCTAAAGAACTCTCCGTTATATTCGGGTATGATATATTAGAATATACATGGAGTTGTTATAATGGGGGTACTAAAGAGTGTGGTAAATGTAATACGTGCGAAGAAAAGTTGAAGGGATACATATTAGCTGGTTATACCGATGAACAGATACTAGGTAAGTTTGATATCTCATCCGATGAATTAACAGAACGTAAAAATCTATACCTCATACCATAGTTATAATAATTAGTCGTTATAAAAATAGACTCATGAAAGTGAGTCTATTTTGTTGACTTATTAATATAGTTCGGTTATAATAATAGTATAACTAACGAGGTTCATACTATGAGTACCGAAATGAAATGTCAATATAATTATACAAATCACCATAATTATGATATAACCCATCCATTTTTTAAATGGAATCATATGTATGAAAATGACCCCAAAAAGTTTTGTAATGAGTATGATGGTAAAACAAGATCATATAAGAACGTGAAATTCGATAGTTATGCCGATATTGGTGATAATCACCCTAGCTGTTTTTACAAAAGTAAACTTAGTAAACCAATCTATTTTCGAAATTGTGAGTTTAATGGTAATTTTGTAGTATTTAGATTAATGTATAGTGAAATTATATTTGTTGATTGTAAGTTCAATGTTAAGGATATATCGATAGAATCATATGAGGTTCAATTTATTAATTGTGATATTAAATGTAGTGATATGTTATGTTCAAATCATATAACTTCGTTTAACAACGTTAGAATAAAAGCTAAGGAACATCTATCCGTATACTCACCTCACGTATCAGTCGAGGATGCTAACTTAACGACTAACAATTTAGAATTAGTAAAGATAGATCACTTCATTCATCTTAATATGACGTTAAACTATAAAAGCATTGGCGTTAGTAGTTGTAGTACCTCAGTACGTGAATACTTTAACGTTGATGAATATAATAATAAATGCATCATTGTAGTGAATGAATCTAGTAACTTAACAGACCAGTTTTATAGTGCTGCAATTGTAATTCTTAATTGTAATATTACAAGAGATTACATTCGTATTCAATGTGAACAATTATATATTAAACAAGGTATAGTATTAAAAGCTCGGAGGACTATGAGATTAAGATGTGATGAAGTTATAGGTAAAGGATTTAAGTTAATAGCTAAAAATATTGATATAACCAAAACAAACTTACAGTTATCATACGACTGGGATTTTGAATGTACAGGTAAGTTTTTGTTTAATAACCCCATAGTACCAATATAGTTTATTCTGGTTCTACCATTGCTATAATTGTATCATTACCGGTTGTTGTATTGGGAATGCAATTACCATAATGTTTTCCATTTGAATAATTAACATTTACTAACGAACGTGAATCGGTAATGCATCGATTATCTGTCATCTTATAACGTTGTGGGATTGTTAAACTTATTGTCACTTTGGCACTTGATGGTTCACCATAAGAACCATCATCAGCTAATGCTATATTACTTATTAGGATAAGGAACAACGAAATTATTAATTTCATCTCTTTCTCCTTAACAACAAGTATTGACTAACTTATAATTTTAGTATAACATAATAAATTAATAAGTCACCTATTGACATAAAAGAAAAGTTCCCGTAATATTCCTTTCAAGAGGAGTTAAATTATGATAACAATAACCCATTCAACATATACTAAAGAGTACCAAACAGATGACCAGTTCTTAATGGAGGACAAAGGCACTCTTTATCATATAAACAATAATAACATATATTCCGTTCTGTTACTACGTACCTTTATAACCACTGATGAAATTAAATTTCAAATAACAATTCCTGGTGGGATGAAGATGTGGGTACTCGAAGATGAATGTTTTGGCAAGATTGGATTGTTACAAAAATTAGGTAATACTTCTTATACTGAGTACGATAAACAAGCTATATTCGAATGTCAGGAGTTATCTAAAACGTATAACTTCCCAACTCAGAAAGAAGATTTGAAGATTGGTACCGTTATTAAATTATCTAAAAAGTTACTATCACAAATTGACTCGTTAAACGAACATGAGTATTCATACAATGATGAATATGTCATATGGAATATCGAGTATGTACTAGAAGATGGTTTTATATACACAGCAAGAACTAAGTATATAACTTATTCAATCGTACCATATAATGACTACAACGAAATATCATTAGAACACGCTTCTACTTTTAAAAATGATAAGTTGACAGAATTTATGAATCATATTCAAGTTGTTAAAGAAGTTAACTTATCGGTTGTACAAAAAGTAAAAGATAATAAACTTGTATATTCACATTTATTAGTATCATAAAGGAGTTAAGATGGAAATTGAATATAAGTTCTTATTAACCAAGCCATATAATGTATGTTTTGATTCTTTAACTAAGATTAAAGAATCTACAATTGTTCAGTCATATCTTAACTATGAGCCACAAGTTCGTATCCGAAAATCTAATGATACATACGAATTAACTATTAAGAATGGTACTGGATTGATAAGACATGAGGTTAACATTCCTATTACGGTTAATACATATGAAGAATTATTAACCATTAGTAAATCAACTATCAATAAGATTCGTACCGTTTATACTGATGGTAAACATAACTATGAACATGATGCCTTAACGTTATGTGGTGAAACATTAGAATTTATCGAAGTTGAATTTGAAACAGAACAAGATGCGTTCAACTTTGAGATACCATCTTGGTTTACAAACGATACGATTAATGTTACTAATATAGAGGCATACTCAATGGCATCATTGGCACAACAATCGTCCACTGGTGAATTGGTATGTCTACAGACTATTAATAATATTAAGAAAATACTAAAGGATAATAATTCGTTCTCACCTTCAATATATAACGATACGTTAGAACTAATTAATCAGTTAAAGGGTGTTGGTATTCTTAAAGAGCCAACATATGATGTTGATACGTGTTCTAAATGCAAGAAACCGAACGGCAACTGTGATGGTTGTCCAACGTATAAAGGAAAAATATAATGACATTCGTGTTATATGTTATCGCTAGAAATGATTTACCGTCATGTAATACAGGTAAAATGATGGCACAAGTTGCCCATGCAGCAACCAATGTCGAATCATATTTTAATAAACAACCCTTTTACCCATATACAGAAGACCGAACCGATTATCATGAAGTAATGGAACACGATGACACTATGGATGAACAAATATACCAAGAAATGGTAGATTTGAAATTTGAATACGACGTATGGTCAAAAGAAAGTAACCAAGATTTTGGTACAACAATCGTATTAGAAGCGAATATTGATAAGATTAATGAATTAAATCAACAGTTATTCCGTAATAATAGGGTTTATAACCGAGTTATTATTGACCCAACATATCCATATCAATGTAGTACAGAAATAGCTCAATTAATCGATTTAAAGTACCATACCGTGGCACCTAGAGTAGAGGGTGATGTTACATACTGTTGCCGTTCAGAAGCTACTTGTATGGTGGTATTTGGTGATAAAGTGGAGTTATATCCATACTTAAGTGAGTTACCATTAGTCCGCTAGAGTTAAATTAATATGTATCGAAATTTACAGCCTACCGACAGGACAGAAGACAATATACCGGTGCATGACATCATAGACCCGACAGACCAAAGAATGTTTATATCGGCCGAGGGTTTAGAAATGAAAATGGTAATATTAGATGACTAGAAGGCTAGAACCATATAATGAGGTAGTTGACGTGGTTGATGTCATATCACGTCACTCAAACCTTATTGCACGTTATAGTCCTAACTTCTGTTCAAGAAATCTAACTACATTACCATCATTTAAATATATTAATGGTGATTTTTGGTGCATCGACAATAAATTAACAACGCTAGATAGGAATAATTATTGTTATGTTAGTGGTTACTTTTATTGTGGTATGAATTCAAACAGGTTAAGGCCACCCCATACTCTAATCATTGGGAAACAATTTGATAATATCGTTTAACGAATATAAATGGTGGTCCATGGATAGTCATTAACGGTAGGTTCAACCCCACAAACGTATTTAAATTGTTGGTCATATAACCATTCTTGATTCTTAATAATACAATTACTAAATATTGTCTTTTTTGGATACTCACGATAGTATCGTCTATTAAACAATAGTTCACCTGTAAATTTAGTCACTATCACCGTTGAATACGGTTCAATCCCTCGTATCATCATTAAATCCATTCACTATCATTGTTTGAATATTTAAAGGAACTCGTTTGAACTCAAATTCATTCACTTCTAATAATGTTTGACAGATACGATAGAACTCACGTGATGTAATGAACTCATTAATCCATACTTCCGCTTCTTTAGAATCGTCAATATTATTCATTTGAGTACAAAGTAAATTGTTATTATTAAATTCGTACTTATTGGTTTTATCTTCCGGTATAGCAAAATATTCACAAATAGAACTATGTGAATCAGGAAGATAAGGATTACCCGAACGGTCAACTAAGATGGTTCTTCGTTGTTCATTAGAAAAATAATAATACTTATTGTTATAAGTACAAAAACTGAAGAACCATGCCATCAAGTACCATCCTAATGCCAATTAATACTTAGTCCTAGATTGATTTTCAAACCAATTTTCGAATACAATATATGCAGAAGTGGCTTCTTCACTCATAAATTCTGCAGGAATATCTCTTGCTTTAATAGGACGAGCTACTTGTTGAAAGAAATAACTATCATCGAACCCAATAGTTGCTGCATCATTTTTGTCATTAGCATAATATATCTTATCTAATCTTGCCCACATAATGGCGCAACTACACATCGGACATGGTTCACAACTAGTATAAATTTCACAACCACTTAAATCAAACGTATTAAGATTTTTACACGCATCTTGAATTGCTACCATTTCAGCATGGCTAGTTGGGTTATTATCCAACGTTACGCGATTATGTCCTTCCCCAACAATCTTACCATCCTTAACAATAACTGCCCCAAATGGACCACCACCAATATCAACAGAATGTTGAGACAATTCTATTGCACGTTGCATATATTGATTCATAGTCAGTTCCTTATGTTCCTATTAAATACAAAGTTAAAACGATAATACTGATTAAAATAATAAACTTCTTTTCATGGATTGTCATTTCTTTTTTCGTCTGTACCAGTAAACTTTATTATAATCTTCCATCAGTTGTTGTCTATCCTTATTGAGATTTCTATAATCTTCCTCAATAGACCCCAATGTATCTTCTTTACAATGTTTGAAATATTCAGCAATGTAATCAAACATTAAGATTGGTGATGCCAACCCTCTTAAGAATCCATCCAAAAAGGCTTTCTTCATATTTAATCCTCATTTAGTTTAGTTACAATCACATCTAGTCGACCCAACGTTAACAAATACAATAATGTGAATGCACAATAGGAAATGCCTGTATAATCAGGAATAAAGTTTAAAGTTCGCAATGCCCAAAAACAAATATATGGCATTAAGAAAATATTAACCCCTATCTTTAATAGTATAGTAATTGCGGCGGCTAAGTATTTCCCTTCTTTGATTAATACTGAAGTGGTTGACATTGGTTTAAATCCTTTTCAATTGCTTAATGATGAACTTAAGGCTTCTTTTGAATAATCTTACAACTTTCTGATTTAAGGAATGTTCTTGGATTGAGCCAGTATAGTGATATTCAGTTCCATGTCTATCGATATTATAGAAGATAGTAAACCCTTTATCGTTATAGTATTTTCCTAAACGTTCAAATCCAAATTTAACTATGCCGATTTCTGTAGGTTGATTTAACGCATCATGTTCACAAAATGAAACTATTTTATCAACTTCATTGTAAGTAAAGGAAAAGGTTCCACTGTCTGATATTAGAATTCGTTGTTTAAAAATAACCGCCATACGTTTAACAGCCATTCTATGATGTAAGTTCGATATGTCCCAGTTACGTCGACAATTATTATGAAATTCATCTATTCGTGATTTAGTTATATCTTTAAACGTATAACTCATTATCATTTACCCCCTATTAAAGAACTTATATACTTTATAATTAATTGTATCTTTTACGTTTGTTACAAAGCCGTGAACGGAGTAACAACCATTATTACCGTGATTATATCCATCATACAATGGTTCAAACGTTAATTTAATTCCTCTTTTGTAATACTGAGCCTTTAATAAATCCATAGCATGAATAACATCTTGAATTTCATAATGAAATGAGTGCCTAATATCAACAAACATTAGTTCCTTGAACCCATACGTTAATGCACAAGTAGAGATCCCAAATGTGAATTTACTATTATTATCGACATGAATGATATCATTCTTTAAGATTATCGCTAATCTTTTAATTGGATACACTCGAGCTTGTTGTAAATCAATCGTTTCCTGTATCAAACGTTTACGGTAGTCCTCAAATATCTTGAATGTATTAAAATTTACATCTTTTAACTTAATGAACATTACTATGCCTTTCATGATATCTTTAAATTTAATAAAATTTTAATTTAGTTATTATGTAATGTCAATAAGTTCATGTTCACGAGTTAAGATACCATACTGTTTAGCCTCAATAATTAACTCATTAATGGACTGTTGTCCCGCCACGTTCCATTCTTTACGTTCCTCCGGTGATAGCATATCTAACAAGGAAGTATCACTATTAGCATCTTCTTTTTTCGTTTTATAATAAGACTCAATGTCTTCTAATAGTCGTTCTTTCGTCATACTAAGACCTAAACTGTATCATAATCAATGTTATGTACATTGGCAGTCTCACGCAGTAATGTTTCAAACTCACTATTATTATCATTCCATTTTTTCATATCTTCATCTGATATAACTTCATCAAGTATGTCAGTTTCATCTCGTACCATCATACCGTTGTCTTTAAAGGATTTAATGTTTTTAATTATTTCATTTCTCTTTGACATAATAACCTCCATTAATCGGTTTATAAGTTAAGTATAACACTAATTAGTAATTAGTCAATGATTTATTTAATACTTGTGATATAATTCTTTTAATTTTGCTATTAAGTTAACATTTAGCATTAATAGTTTGCGTGATATTGCCGATGCCGAGTCATTTAATAATGCATAATACTCCATACTCAATTTCAAAATCTTTATAACTTCTAATGTAGTTTTAGAATATCTATCTTCTTTTAATTTGGTAAGACTTGAACTCAATATATTATCATCTATAATTAATTCGTCAATGAGGGCATTCAATCGTCTATTATCTGTTTCGGCCGAAACTAAGTTGTTATCTATTAGATACTGGTTATATAACTTCATTAAAGTTAATGTTTGATGTACTTCATCCCTATATTGGGATAAGAACAACTTTTTATCCGTTGGTATGTTATCTAATTTTAAATACTTACCCGGAGTATACTCTTCGATTTGAGTTAAGATATTCATTGTTTCCTACTTTGCTTGTTATATTGTACAGTTCACTTGTTCCAAACATACAGATATTCGTTAATTTTATGTCTACCACTAGTGAAGTGGTCTTCACGTTGATTAACAACTTCCTTTATTAAATAGGGACCGAGTATGTTAGTCAATAGTTCTTCGAATGTCTCTTTTATGATAATACCACAATACCTAGTGTCTTTATCAATGTAGTTATTTGTTAATACATTAAACATCAACGTCTTAAAGTCAACTATCTTAGTATTATTATATACTTCTATGTTATCATACGGTGGGCACATGAAGATTGAATCAAAATCATCAGTTGGAATAAAGTCATTCGCGTCATTATTATAAACGGTTGTATTGATAATATTATGGTATGATATCATCCGTTTAACGCCCGTACAGGTACGTTCATCCAAATCATTGTATATATACGAGTCTAAGTCAGAACCCCCTAGTAACCGATGTCCCCACCCCCCAAATGGGTCATATACTTTTTTACATCTATACTTAGTTATAAAGTATCTAAACCAAACAGGTGAGAAAAAACTAAAGCCACGATATATTGCGGATATCTTAAATCCAGTAAGTAAATCCCTATCCGTTAACTTATCTTCAGTCTTAAATAAGTACTTAATACGATTTTCAATTAATTGTCGCCTAATAACAGGGTCGTTAATATAGAGTGAATTCTCTTTTTCGTATATATGTGGTTGAAATTCCTTTATGTTCTTATTATACGATGGAGACGAGTTAAGAGTTAGTTTTGCACCTCTTATTAATTCACACTCATGTAATAATTCCTCACTAGTAGATGGAACTTTTAAACCATCAATTCTCTTTATTTGTAATAGTAAATCTTGTTCACTAGTGAACGAAAATACTTCAAGATACTTTAACTTATTATCTCTTGCTGTTTTACGTTTTAAGGGGTCTTTAATAGACCAAACAGTAATCGCGTTTTTATAGAAGTCCGATTCAATAGACTTCTCTACCCATACATCTAATATCTCTTTATCAGTTTTTTCATTATAAGATTTTCCTCCATGAGTGAAGAACCCATTATATTCGATATACATATCAATACTAGGAATATAAAAATCACAATGAAATGGATATAGTTCACTTTTATAATTACGTATAACTTCGTTATAATGTTTGACTAAAATAGAGTATATTTTATCTTCAATAGCAGAAGTATTAGTAGTGCCGTTCTGTTTCTTCGTTTCAAATATCTTATCTGTTATATCATGTTGACGTTCTTTATATTCATCACTCTTAACATAATGTTCGACTCCGTATTTATCCATACAAGTAGTTTTACGTTTTTCTAAATTATTATCCTGTCCCATGTATGGAATCCAATCCGTTCCATACTTCTCCAAACAAGTTGTCCTAACTTTATTAACCTTATATTGTCCATTTTTAGCAAAATTATTATCTTTGAATACGTTATCAACGCCATAGCGTCCCATGTTAGTTTGCTTAATTCGTTCAATTACTTCGGGACATTTTAGTATATTATCGACCCCGTATTTGTCGATACTGGTTTGTTGATATTTTAATAACATATCCTTACGCTGTTCACTTGTATAGTTTTGTTGAACTTTTGATATGGTGATGGATTGTTTAAGTTTCTTATCATCAGTCCACCCGTTACTAATTTGTTCTTGTCTTATTGCTTTTTGTTCTTCTGTCTCATGTCTATATTGATATTCCAACTGACAGTGGTTATTACAAAATTTATTGTGCTTATATAATGTTACGGTTGTTGGTTTGCTACAATTTAAACATTTACCAACCTCACATCCAAAATGAATGGTTCGTAAGTATACATCGAAATCCATTGAGTGAATAGTCTCAATGTGATATTTAAACAATTTATTGGAAACAATTATATGACAAATAGGGCATTCCCTCATTAAGTAATCCTTAAATTGTTTATAATTTAACTATAACGTAACTATATTGGTGAGTCAACTACTAATATTTGAAATATATTCTTCAATTCAAGTTATGATATTCATCTCGATTCCTAAGTTATAAGTAATAAAGGGTGGGTAAAATTTAAACTACCCACCCAAATCACTAATTATACTTTATGGTACATACGTTTAGAGGCTTCCTTACCACGTGCTTTACCGAATGCACTAACACGTTTTAAATAACCAATAATACGGGTAGCATAATCTATATTACTACTATGGCACTTTGGACATCCCTTCAATGTGTGTTTGTCAATATTACCACAGTCATTACATATTGTAATCTTAACATTGGTACATAAGTAATTACAACCAGTTTGTGCCATCATTTTAAGAATCTTACGATATCCTTCCTTGGTTGGATATTCTTCTAAGTTTAAATGAAGGGCAGAACCACCATCTAAATTCTTAATCATATCCCTACCATGTAAAATGAACTTATCCGCAATGTTCAATTCATCGTCTTCAACTGGGAAGAAATATGAATTATAACAATCACGTTCAACTTTATACCCTGCCTTTTTATCCCATTTTGAATTCTTAACACCTAAGTTTTCAGCAGGGACAAATTCTGAATTAAACATTATTTTCAATGAGTTCTTAGCTTCTTTATTAGCATTATAAAGAATTGTTAATTGTTCATCTACAAACTTCATATAAGCAGGATTAATCATTGGATTACCATTTTCATCTTTAATCTTACATGGCAACCCTAATGATTCAGCACCTTCTAACATACCGTTAATACCAATGGTCATAAATTGTTTATCTAAAGATATAAACCCAGCATCATAGACGGATAACATTCCTGCATCTTTATATTTTTGCATAATTTGTCTATAAGCGTGATGATATTTGTGAACCTTTTGTACTTCAGTTTTGAGGTCTCTTTTATCCTGTATTAAGCGGTTCATATTAATCGTAATAACATTAATGCTACCAGTAGAAACACCACCCGCACCAAGTGTATATGAGAAGGTATTGTCTACTAATTCGTTGCGAAGGCGACAGCAGCTGGCCAAAGAATCTACGGAATCTGATTGATATATAAAGAATGAATTACCTTGTGCCAATTCAGTACAACATACATCAGCGAAGACTTCATCTGCCACATCTTTATCTTTAGTCAACATTGCAGCTGTTACAACTGGGAATGTTAAGATTGAATTAGGTTTAGCACGTTCTACATTAAACCATTTCATAAAGTGGGTTTGTAATTTATTAACTGTTTCGAAATTAGGTGGAGTTAAATCAGGATAAACGAATGATTCAAACAACGAGTTAAAGAAGAACTTATCGAATACGCTAATATTCCAAAATACGGATTGATACCCACGTGCTGCAGCAGGTTGATTAAGAGCATATACAACGTGTTGTAATTCATTATCAATAATCTCACGTTGTGTACTGAGATAATCGTCACCAAAATCTAATCTTGCAAAATAATCAAACATCATTAAGAATTCAACAGTTGCTACTGCCCCCGCAAATTGTGAAGATATAGCAAATACTAGGTTTACGAAGTTACCACAAAAACTAGCTAAATGTTTTGGTGCTTTAGATTCACCGCCCAACTTAGTTAATCCATCTAGTAAGAATGGATACATTGATATACTAACACAATAGGGTAATAACGAACTTTCATCATGTACATATATTTCATGATTTTCAATTTGTCTTACATATTCATCGGCAAGTTCTTGTCCATACAATTTTTCAATCTCGTTACATACCATTTGTCTATTAATTTGAATATTAATATCCTTATGTAATTCGGCTGATAATGTTGCTAAATTCTTTGAAGTAACATTAGCATTAGGGTCTACTTGTGAACCATCGGCAGCAGTCTTTGCATTTACATAATCATCAATAAATCTTATTTTATTATCAATTTGGTCACGTCTTAATCTAACCATTGGTGACTTTTTTGGTAGTGTATTTTCCATCTGTTAAATACCTTTGTTAGTGTTGAAACTTATTTGGGTGAGTTATTTATTATTTCTGAACCAGTGATTCATGTCCTCATTCGTATGTAAATTTAAAAATCTTTGATTAGTAATTGGACTATCTAATCCTCCTAATTCCTTAATATAAGGTCCTAGCTTCACGTAATCCAATAACGATAGCATATCATCACTAATAGTTTCCTTTCCAGTATATAAACAAGTTAATAACTTTTCTTTTTTACATAGAGTTAATAATGTTAATAAGTGTTCATCCCACTCCCCACCTAAGAACAATACACAGGATATCAATCCCTTATATCTTGCAAGGTTAAGTAATAAGACATCAGTTGTTAAGTTAAAACCTTGATTTTGTGGTATGTTACTCCAAGAACAACCTGGACAATTATGTGGACATCCTGATATACCAAAGGATAGTGATATTTCATTCGGTACTTCTTGTAGTAATACATCAATACTAAAACAACGTAACATTTGGTTTACTTTTCATTATTAACTAATGAAACGATTTTAACTAGTTAGTGAATACAAATCAAAATGATTATTTGGAATTAGTGATTTATTTTTAAAATATGTATTGACATTATATATTAATATGTTATACTTAAATTATAAACACAACGGAAAGGATAAACAAATGGAAAATTTATTATTTTTAATTGATACCTTAACTCAAGGTATTCACGATAAAAAAGTTCCGTTTTCTTTTCTTAAAGATAAGAAAATAACAAAAATATATAATGGCGATGCTCTTGTTATGGCATTGGAAAACGGGACTATTTTAGTATTAGGAAAATGTGACGGTCACTCAAGGTATCAAACCATCGCAATTGATGGAGATATAAACGATATTATAAACGTGCAGATATTAGAAATTAAAGAAAAAGAAACAAGAGAAAAAGAAACAGGAAAATATCGTTATAATGTGGCTCAATTTGTGGATATTACAACAAATAAAGGGTGTATAACCTTGCATTTTCATAGTGACGACGGAACATACATCGGAAAACCAGAGTTATTTATTTATCACAAAGATTAGCACTAAAGGATTAAAAAGATGCCAGCACAAAGAAAAAAAACCGCCCGAGACCGCGCCTATGAAAGTGGTAACAAGGCTTCCATAGCATTCTATGAAGAGTGCGCCCGCCGTCAACGGGAGTACGATATTGCTTGCGAGTTGATAAAAGAAACTCAAAATGAGGAAATCTTATGGAACGCTACATTCAATCCACGCGAGTCTGTTAGAGAGGTGTTGGCAAGACAAAAACTCCTATCTCCTCGGATAGTAGAAAAACTACTATCAGACACCCGTAAAATTAAAATAGAGCTAGCAAACAACAAAGAAATATCGGCATTTCATATTTCTAAATTGTTAGAAGATGAAAATATTGAAGTAAGAATGTACGCGCATAATCGCGTACATGGAAAAATAAGCCTGCTGTATCCAGAGATAAGCTGGACAGCTATAGAATTTACACCGGACAGAGACTATACTGGTGAATGTATGGAGCAAGCACACCGAGGCTTACTACATATAAAAAAACATAGTTGGGACGGTGATTGTGGAGAAAAATCACGCTATTATTTTTATATGGCAACTAAATATGTTGCCAATGTTTCAATTGATTTCGATAGCCAAGATTTATTATATCTTGGATCAGCATCTGATGCTAGTGAGGTCGAAGCATTCGCTATCTTCGAAAAAATAAAAGTTGACTACCCAGATATGATTCATGATTTTACATAATAAAAGGATTAACCATGCGCCTATTACTGACGATAATATTCGGCATGATTATAACAAACTCAATCTATGTATGGACAGGGGAATTTCAATGACAATAAAATTAAACTTTCAATGCAACATAAATGGTGAATTAGAGGTATCTTTAGGATATGGAGATGCTTCAATAGGAGAAATACAAATAGAAGAAATCGAGGAATGTCGGAGACATACTGATTTTAGCGTTTTGCCGCCCAACCATTTTGAACACCTTCGCGAACTTGATTTTATAGACGTGGTTGTAATATGCCATTCTCTTAAAATGATTGGATATTTTTATCCAAGCAAAAAACTTGAAGAATTAACGGGGATAAACGAAGAATTCTTATTATTTATGGACGATTTTGAAATGGTAATTGTATCTAAAAATAAAGCATTTGAATTTTCTATTGAAGATTAGGAGGTTGCAATGATTGATAGAAAAAATTATCAATCAACAATCCTTTTTTTGATGTTGCCATCGATGGACGATAAGTATAAATTTATCGCCAAAGATAAAGACGGCTCTGTTGCTGTTTTTACGGACAAACCCCATATTGAAGAAAACAAATTTTCAACACATTAATCCATTCTTAATTCAAAATGAAGATGGCAGAATAACAAACGTTACGTTTGCTAAACTACTCGGTAGCTTATAGTATCAACATTAAAGGAGAACTACAATGGATAAAGCATTAGCTAAGAAAGTTCTTAATGAACTTAAAGAAGCAATGGACCTAATTGCAAAACGAAACAATATTAAGCCAACAAAACTCAATGGCAGTTTAACTGTTGACGAGCTTCGTTTCACGTTAAAATTTCAAGACTTTGTTGTTAATAATAATATCCAAGATCAAGATAAAGAAAAACTTAAACAATACGCACAAGATTTAAAATCTTTTGTTGCCGGTACCACTGCTTTAGGGAAAGCATATCGTATTAATCCGGATACAAAAGTTTCGTATAAGGCGTTTGTTGATTATGTGAATGAACATGACATTAATAATATCAAATTACAAATGCGTAATAATAGAAACAATAAACTACTTGGCATTAAAGATAATAACATAACTCATTCTTTTATGGTACGATTTTCGGACGGAACAATTGAGTCACTTACGTGGAACGAACTGAGAGCAATGATTCAATGGTAATATAAACTAAAATAGACAGTATAAACAAATTATACTGTCTATTTTTATGACTAACGTTAATCTATATGCAAACTTTAACAATCATTAACGCAACAAATACCGTTACAACTATGATAAATGGTACCATATTATTACTCCTTATTTATATTGTTAAAAAATTCTACCATTTCTCGGTTCTTCCCTTTAATATCCGAGTTATCCCATAGTACGTCTTCTCTATTAACATATGATTGAATTTCTTTATTATTAAACCATGTTTGTTCAATATCAAACTTATCCCAACGTCTTTTACTTGATTGCTTCATTAAATCATGTATTAAATCATTTGCGATTTGAATTATATTGCACATCTCATCATACGTATGATAATATTTACTATGTAATGCACAAAGACAATCATTACATAATTCACCATGTGCTGTTATTGTTTTAATATTACTGATGGAATCATACATCGTAACTGGAAAAATTAATGCATGTGTTGTTTTTTCTACTAATTCACCACATTTAGAGCATTTACTCATTATGATATCCTTATATTAATAATTCTTAAACTCAATTACCGTATTACTAGTATAGTTATAAATGTAAGAATAATTGACTTCTTTACTGGTATGTTTCATAATGTAACGGTCTAATGAACTATGCCAAATATCAACATCTATACCATTACAAGTATAACGAATCCCACCAAACTTATTAACGATATATTGATATTTAGTAATGAATTTTTTAGTTACTATTGAGTGAGACTCTTCATTAGTAAATAGTATATCAATATCGTTATAATTCATTCCTGTAATTAAATAATTTGCACTTGAACTAACAAGATAGCCACCATATTTCAATGAGTATTCCACTATTGGATACGTCATTATTAGTTCAAGTGCATCATTATTAATCTTTAGTTTCGTCATATTCAACTACTCGTCCGAATGGGGCTTTAAACTTTTCGAAGTTGCCACTATTAATTACCCAAATCGTATTACAATAATCAGGGATGCAACGTTCAAACCCACATTCACCATCTGTAAACATAATGAACAGTTTCGGACTGATGTGATGTTGTTTCATATAGTCCCAATTAGAACCGAAATCAGTTCCACCACAGGCATGGCGTTCAAAATGCTCAAGTTTTTCATCCCGATTGTGTTCCGTAACTTCCAATATAGATTCTTCGGCTACGTTAGTATCGAATTGCCAAAGTGTTAATTTGAATGTTCTATATTGTGAACACATACCGGCAATTTCACTAATAAAATCAGTAGCTTGTTTATCAGAAATACTACCCGACATATCCATTGCAATAGTAACATCAACAGTCGTTTCTGGTCTTGGTCCAGGTAAAATTATTCCCATGCTACTTGAACGACGATGTGGGGTATAAAAACTACTATCTGATTTAACTTGTGATTGTATATTATCACGTATAATATCACGCCAATTCAATCTTGGTTCAACAAGTTCATTTATCCACTTACTAATTCTTTGTGGCGTTGAGCCCGGAGGAGCAGCTTGGGCAGCTCGAATCATCATGTCTTTAATTTTTTTAGGGATGTCTTTTAATTCTTCTTTAGTTGTACCATCATTGACTTCATCGAGTAAATCTTGTAATTTTACTTTTCGACGTGTGATACCGTCTTTACCCTTACCTTCATCCCCTTCGGTACTTTCACTACCACCATTACCTTCCCCATCATCGTCCCCATCTTCACTGTCAAGATGAGTATCAAGTGTAATCATAATTGGTGGATGTTCTTTTATGAGTGAATCATATATTTCATATTCATTCATATCTTTATATTTGTCGTCGAGCAAACAACCTTTAGGCATCTTACCGATACCTTTTTGATAATACTTACCAAACTGATTATTAACTAATTCATAGTTAATAAAATAGTCAATTGCCATATTCCAATAATCATGTATACGACCCCTACCTCTTGGGGAATGGTCATATATACAATGTAGTAATTCATGTGCAATAGTGAATTCAACTTCGTCGTCCGTTAATTTCCCACACCACTCGGGATTATAGAATAAATGTTTGCCATTTGTTGCGGCAGTATCAATTTTTTGAGTTTCAACTAGTACAAGACTAGATGCCATAATCCCAAAGAATGGATTCTTTATCATAATCTTGATATGTGACTTCATTATTTTATCGTAGGCAATACTATTAGTCATATTATATCCTCCGTTGACTTGTTGTATAACTTTATTTTAATATAAAGCTAACAACAAGTCAATGATTATATGTAATTAGGCAGCTTTCTGTTGACTAAGTTCTTTACTTACTTCAGCAATAATGGAACCATATTTCTTTTGGTATTCATATAATGAAGACACTTTCGTCCAATTAAATTTAAGACCGAAATCAACGTATGACTTACGTACAATCATCGTTTTAATGCCATCACTTTGTTTCATGCCATTCAATACAAACTTAAAGAATGTTTCAGCACGAGTATCAAATTCGGCTTGTGTCATTTTCTTCTTTTGACGTTTTTCATCATCTTCTTTAATTTTATAAAGTAATGTCATCGAAAGTGAATAGTTCAAATCAGGACGAGTTTCTTTAAATTCCGTAATTTTTCCTGACAGAACGTCTTCGGGATTTGGCAATTTAGTTACTTCTTCCAAGTAACACATAAATTCATTTGCCATTGCTACACCAATATTACCAATAGCTAAACGACTAATCAATGTTAAATCGTTAGTTGCTTCCATTAATGTTGATAGACGAGCCCATGAACGACCCGTAGCAAATGCCATATTTTTACCAACTTCAGATTGGGAAAATAAGTTATGTGGTTTTGCTTCGATATACCCAATAATCGATGGATTTACACGGGCAGTAATTGCCCAACTTTGCCATTCTTTATATTCTGGTTTAACTGTTACGTGTGTAAACCGATTAGCAAGTGGCGCAGGTAACTCAAATACGTTGCCATGGTCATTTTTACGATTACCGGCAGCAACGATTGATACGCCTTTTGGTAACGTATAATTACCAAGTTTTCTATCTTGCATTAATTGATAGGATGCTTTTAAATTTGCATCATTAGCATGATTCATTTCATCAAAAAACATAATGCCTTTAAAATCCGGGTCAGTCGGCATAAAATCTGGTACAGTCCACGTCAATACCGATTTATCATTACTGTCTTTTGCAATGGTCGGCATTCCACGTAAATCCAATTCAGATAATTGTGATAAACGAATATCAATGAAATGATATTCAGTTGGCATTTCATTTAAAAGACTATTTAATTCAAGTGATTCCATACTGGAAATATTAGTTGTCTTTTTAAGTTTAGCTAATTTCATTTCTCGGTCAATTTCATTTGCAATATTTTGAACTGACCAACTTTTACCACAACCAGGAGGACCCCAAATGAATACTGACGTATTCGTTCGAATACAAACACGTAATAGGTCTTTCCCTTCATTTACAGTAAATTCATCAATCGTATATGAATCTTGTAATTCTCTTGTTTTGTCTGTTTTAGCCATATTTTAAGTCCTTTCCGTTTATAAAACATAATTAATGTCAACATACTATGTGAAGTTAATTACAAAGTCAATAGTCAACTATGTAGATTCTTCACATACGTATTCGGGTAACATTTATAATGTTGATAGAACAAATTACTCAGTTCATGTTCATCCACATTATGTTTAATCGCAAATTGTGATACATAGTCATAAACTTGTTGTGCTTTAACAAGTTTATCCTCAAATTCATGTTGTAATGAACTTTGTAGCTTTTCAGAATAATCTACCATTTATTTCACCATAAAGATTTCTTAGCGTTAGTTAAAGCTAGTTTATCAGAAGTCGTGTTATAAATTTTACGGAATTCACTTAATAAAACATCTTCATTGATATTATATTGTATGCATACCAATGTAACAAACGCAAACACTTTCTCCCTATTATAGAAGTCGTTTTTGAAGTATGCTAATATCGTCTTATTTAAGTATTCCGCTGCTTCAGTTAACATAATACCTAACTCCAATTAAACTGTTTATAATTTTAGTATAACATAATAAGTATTAATGTCAATAACTTTTTTTAAAAATAATGGTTGTAAATTAGAACATATATGTTATACTAAAATTATAAACAATTAATGGAGGTTAAAACAATGATTAAATATAAAATTACCAACGCTACTCCCAATGAAATAAAAGGTACGAGTTTAAAGGGATATATTGAAGCCACCAAACAACAACTCGTTGATGTACTAGGTGAACCCACCAATACATATGAAAGTGACAAAACAAGTATGGAATGGCATTTTGTAATGATTGATAAAGGTAAACGAATCCCCATTACGATTTATGACTATAAGGACAAATATGTTGGTGGGGTTTATACTTGGCATATTGGTGGTAAAGAAGCTATTGTGCTTTTTCACATAAGTAAATTATTCCCAAATAATGAAATTACAAGATAAAAGTTAAGGGTAGAAAAGGGTGATTATATCCCCTTTCTACCCGTATAACTTAATCATTATCGTTATCAGTAACAATCTTTGATGATGAACTAAACAAAAATGTTGCTAATGTATCTTCACTATCAAATATTTCTGTATTAGCAGGTTCAGTCGCATTAGACTGGTGGTCAATGTAACCATATTTTAAATCAAAATGTCCATCTTCATCAACTTGTAAGTTGTTCTCAATTACTATGTCGCCGAGATTATCATTAATAACCTTATATAGCATATCGAGATACTTTTGACCCAGTACTGGTTCACGATTACAATTAATCTCATCTTGCATTTCATAATAACATTGAAACAATGCAAAATTGACTTTTGAACAGCTATCATTATATTTCTGTTTCTCCCAACCGAATTCAGTCTCACCATTCATATTGGGTAAATTGACAATACCACAATCGGTTAGTTTAGCACATTCATCTTCTTCTACATAACCATCAATTATTACAAATGAACTACTGGAGCTATTGGATACGAATCCTGTTCTAATTTTCATCTTTTCATTTCCTTCTCAATACCAAAACGAGTAGTTAAATTAAAATAATCAACTAATTTGTTGGATTCTTCATAACTAACATCTTTAGCTAATTGGGCGAGAGTTACTCCAATCGCATTATGTACATGACTATGATTCAACTTCAATTCATGTTGAATGCGTCTTTTGGCAATTTCAATTAGTAACTTATTTTTATATTCATCCGTAATTCTAGTTATAGTTTCTTCCATTTTATACTCTCCTAAATCTTAAAGTATATACAAGAACGATTACATTTATGTAAGGATTCTCTAACTTTTTGCACTGATGAATTATTCCAAACATCAGTTAAAAAGTTATTTGAATTAACAACATTGATACCAGTAAATGATTCTTCTGCAAAAGAGCAAGGGAAATATTTACCTTCCACATTAACATAAGAACTAAATGAACTTTGTTCACATGGTTCAACCATTTTTTCCATCTCAATACGTTTAGGGTGGTCTTTTATAGATTCCAAAAACTTATGAGAACTACAACTATCCATCCCAAAGTTAATACCTAATTGTAGTGCAAGTTTAATAACAAAGTTGAATTGTTCTTGTGATACCGTATTAAAATGTTTGCCACGTCCTTTTTGTTTAAGACTTAATATAACAATGGCATTCATTTTAGATAAACGTTCATCTGTCTTCATATCATACATAGTTTCAATAAGATTATCGTATGTCTCTTTTGAAAGTAAGGCATGAATATTCACCTGTTTCATACCTCTATCTGTTAAACGTTTAACCGAATCATAACACCAATCTTTATTTTCATAGCGAGATACCGCACAAGCACCACATAGTGACGCAATTTTATCAGCTACGTCTTCACTAATATTAGCAACTGTTATATTTGGGATAATCCCTTTACTTCTTGTATATTCCATCATTTTAAAAATATCAGGATTAGCAATACAACTTGCATCGGCACCAAATGCAACTTGTGTTAATACAACAGGCATCTTATCCAATATATTCTTATACGTATCTAACGTCATGTTTTGACCCGTAATAGTATTAGACTTATAGCAAAATGGGCATGGTTTATTAACACTATTATCATTTGTGGATGGACCACCGCATTTAGTAGTGACTTCAATATCTAATATTTCAGGACCAAATGGAGATACTTGTGGGTCATCTTCTTGTGTTTTACCCCAACGAGCAAATACACCATTCTTCTTATTGAACACATAGTTATAAGTATCACTTGAGACAGTGGTGATATCACCCATACTATGAATGTGTCCTAATTCACCGTTAATACCGATTATGGTTTGCATATATTCTACTCCGAATGTAAATTATAATACTATTATAACATATACTTGTTTGGAAGTCAACATTATATAATAGTTCTTGTGAGGTAGGGAATATTTAATTTTGAAATTCTCTCAAATGTATCTTCATCGATGTCACCGTCAATAATTAATCTTTGGCATTTAAGAGATAATTTACCAGTTACTTTAACGTTATTCCAGTTAAGTTCTTCACATTCAATAGTTAAATTTTCAACAACACAATCTTTCAACGTAACTATATTGCTATGAATCTTAATAGACGGCGATGTAATATTCGTGAACCGAGTCTCAACATTGGTGATCTCATATTGTATATCATCTAATAGTTCATACTTGTAACCGACTTTGTTAGTTATATTTAATATAGGAATATTATCAACCTTTAATACGGGGTTAATTATTTTATTAGTATAAGTATTAACTCTCTTAGTGGGGCGTTCATATATACTGGATGCATAACAATTAACTTGTTCTGCTACTATATTGTTTGAAAGATGATATAACGTATTTATGTCAATACTCAATATCTGTTTTGCGTTTAAAGACTTAAACTCTAAGAAAGAAGGATGTTTACCATAGTATGGCGTAATTGACGCAGTGGTACATTTAATATTATCAACGTTGAGTGAACCATAACAGTTAAGTTTGTCACATACAATTTCACGACTATAAAGAGTATGCCCTGAATTTACGTATATGTCATTAGCGGTGACATGGTGACAATATAACGCCCCATTAATAGCAAGATTGCCACCACAAGTGATATTACCATCTCTAGTATGAACTTTATTGGTTGATTTTTCATTATATTCAGTTGTTAGGACATTATTAATGTCGGGGTCAAACCAACCACGTGAAGAACTATTTAGAGAGCAACTAGCCTTAGTTGCTATATTCCCCTTACTATAATTCTTCGATAGTAATAAGTCACTAATACTGTAAACGTTAATATTACAATTTACTAATTGTGGTTCATTATATCGTATGTGAACAATCGCATTAGTATCATTTAATATATCACTAGTGACTTCATTCTTATTCGCAGTAGTTGTCATAACTACTTCATCTTTACTGGGCATATCAATATATGTTCTCATTAGACTGCCTCCATAACCATGTTATAGATATATGATTCCATCGTTTGTTCAAACTCAATGTTTTGATATACATAAGTAGGTAGGGTGGATATCCAATTTTGTATTTGGCAGTATACATCTTTTTCAATGATGTTGAATTCACCTTTTTGAATCTGTAATACTAATACATCATCATACCATACATCTGCCGTCATTATGAGTGGGATATTACTATGTATTGTTACATTTGTTATGTTGAATTTTGACATGATTAACCCATCCTTTATGTTGTTTATAATATAATACTAACATACAGGAAATATAATGTCAAATAATTTCCATAGTGAAATCATCACAAGTATGCGATATCTTATTCAAATCTAAATTAGACTTAACATCAATAGTAGGTGAAGTTATATTTAAACGCTCTAACCCATCTATATCGATAGATGTATTTTGAAACGTATTTAATTGTAACTTTATATCTGCTTGAAAGTTACAGATGCCGGCTATTACATTTGCGTTAATAGTATAGTCACTTCCTTGTACTAGTGAATTTTTAATAATGTCACAATTTAGTTCGGTTTTGAGGCTCTGTACTAAACTTTTATATAATGTGAAACGTATTGGATTTATTGGTTCTATGCATAAGTTAGAAATAACAGTATCAAATACATTAATATCTAAAGTACGTTCATCGCTATAAATTATCTTATCTATATTACAGTTTTGTAATCTTAGACCATATTTTGAATATGGAATATACAAACCACATCCAATATTTAATCTCAATTCTCTAATGTCGCAGTTAGTGAATTCAATTACCTGTACCACTCCAAATGTACTACCATATCTAAGGTTATTAACAACTTGTACAACATCGAAACATTCATCATTAACGACTAGTTCAATACTCCGCGTCAGAAACTTACCCTTATCTTCTGAGAATCCAACATAACTGACATTATTAATAGGATATTCAAGCATGGAATTATTCCTAAAGAACGCCAATTTGAATTAAGAATACTTGTCGTTTGTACCAATCAGGGCGTGAATCAACGAACGATAGTTCAACTACCAACTTAACCCATTTACAATTCTGTAATCTATCATCGTCGAAGAACGATTCCACATTATGAATTATTACGTTATCTTTATAGTATTGTCTAAATCTTGTCAATATGTAAGTTTCAACTATTTGTTTAGTAGATGTACTTATTGGTTTATACGATATAATATCAAGTAAGTTATCAAAAAAGACCGTAGGAAAGTATGAATGTTCTTGTCTCACAAGAATATTACCCCTTGTAGTTTGCATAACTTCCAATGGATAACCTTGTTGTTTCCAATACATTTCCACCATCAAGTTTAACTCAAGTTAAAGTAAATATGTTTATTATGAACCACGTTCTTCTTAGCAGTTTTCATCCATCTTTGTTTTTTATAAACTCGTTTATGAACGTAATAAAGACTACCATTTGTATTGTCGGGTAACATACCTTTATACATACTAGTGGCTAATGTATATATCTTAGACCACGAATCTTTATCATCTATTTTATAATTATTAGAAGTCCAACTAAATTGTTTAGGTTTAAATATAACGGTGCATGGAGTCGTGGCAGTATGTTTAGCTCTGTTTAGTACAACATTACTAACCGCCATCATATCGTCCTGTGTTGAACCTCTAGCTTCGTGATACATATTAAGTGCGAGACATTGTATCTGTTTAGACTGTTCTATCTTTGATTGTTTTTCTTTTGTACTGTTTGGGGTAATTACTAATAATGATAGCAAGATGGAGAAAGTTAATTTCTTCACTGTTTCATTCCCTTTGATGTTTATAAAGTAATGGGAGATATTTAAATCTCCCATTATATTTAGTCTTATAGTCCTAAAATAGTTAATCCGTCTTCAATTTCATCGACTTTGTTTTTTTCTTTAGCCAAGTCATCTTTAAGTTTTGTATTAATCAACTTATTAATAAGTGATGGTTTAATGTGTAGTTCTTTATCTTCAATTTTTTCATTGAGTTGTTCCGCTACACTTTTAACTAAGTCTTTTAGGGCTTCATTTTCCGTATTAATTGCCATACGATACTTAACACCTTCTGTTATTGTAGTAGTCAACTTAGTCTTTTCATCCGTTGACAATGTTCTACGGTCGAATACTGTATCTTTCATAATCTAATTCCTTATCATGGTTAAAAACGTTTCAACCGTAATAATAGAGTAAGATTAAGGTTTGTCAAATATAATTTTTAATGCCATAATCCAGGTAAGTATAGTTCCTCCGATGCTTCGTATGTATGAGTTGAATCCTCTACGTATGATGTATCAATTAAGTCTAAACAACGTGCTACCATTTTAATTGGATATGAGTTGAATTGATTATATAAGTCATTAACTTTAAACTTAATTGTATCGGCAACGATTGTACAATTATCTTGGTTTATGATACTAGTACTCAAATCTATACTCTTAACAGTTATATCATTATGTAGTTTTATAGTTCTACCTATCAACGTTAATTCTAATAGTGAGTCATTAACATTGATAACATTACATATTTTCTCGTCAGACGGGTATAATTGTTGTATGGTTAGTTTTTTAACAGTATAGTTTCCTGCTATAAGTAATGTTGATGTAGTAGTTAACCATATTATTTCATCAATGCGTGATTTAGTTATAATTGGTGCAAATGTAAGATGATGTCGATGATTATCTATATTAAAAAAGATAGACTCGTCGATTATATTATTTATTTTTAAAATATCAACATCAATACTAGTATTGGCATCAACCATTAGATATCTAATGGAATCAAAATAAAGTTCGCCTGCTTTAATAGTACAACATTTAAAAGTTACATCTGAAGTTGGTTGTAATATTTCACCTGTGAAGTTACATCTAGTATACTTTTGTAGTTGTGAACAAACAATACAAGGGAAACAATTAAACACACAATTATGTGCAACTAGGGAACACCCACCAATACCATTCATCCTCTTAATTGTAGTATTATCCATTGTAATTTTGATCTTACTATCATTACTATAATTTAATGTTAATGTTAATTGATGGTTGAAATGACATCGAGATATGGTAATATCCATAAATGGTTTATTACTTATAAATTGAACTGGTTCATTAAACGTGAGACCTGCTATATTAACACCACCTATGTCCCATCCATCAAGGTCAACAATACATTCGTCATCAATGACGTTGGAAGGGTTTAGTTTATATAATGTTAATAAGTTAAACTTCTTCATATATTAACTCCTCATTTTAATCTATTATAATAAAATTATAACAAGGAGTCAATATATTAATTGTCATTAACAACTTTCAGTTCCCAAAAAGACGCCCAGTTTAATCTCGTCTTCATTGTATCCGTTTTCAATAGCTAAGGTTTTGAGTTTAGTAGTTACGTTAATGATATCGTCTATTATATATTCTTCACTACTGACTTCAGCGGAAGTATGTTCACCTATTAGTACAGAATTGGGTTCTGTCCCCCAATCATCAACATACCCAACATGATACTCAGAGAACTGTCTTTCTACTGTTTCATAATCCAAGTCGTTCCTACTTATTTTAATACCAACAACTACAAAACTCGAAGAACTACTATTTGATACAAATCCGGTTCTTATTTTCATGTTAAATCCTCCTTTGTTATTACTACGGTCAATATAATATAATTTAAGTCAAAAATAAAGGGTCATATTCGACGTATGACCCTTTATCTTTAATTAGTAGTAGTTTATACTCCAGTAGAGCCAAATCCGCCTGTACCACGTGTAGAATCGCTTAATTCACTAACGAAAGTAAAGTTAGCTTTTCGAATTGGACATAATACGGCTTGTGCAATTCTATCCCCTGGATTAATAGTAAATGACTTATCACTACTATTATATAGTATAGTAGCAAGTTCACCCCTATAACCACTATCAACAGTACCAGGGCTATTCTTAACAACAATCCCATGTTTAAGTGATAGTCCACTACGTGACCTAACTTGTACTTCCGTATTATTAGGTATTGATAGTTTAAAACCATTTGGAATTAATTTAGTTTCATTTGGTTCTAATGTAATTGGTTCGTCAATACCGGCAGTTAAATCAAAACCACTATCACCTTCATTTTGGTATTTCAACTCCCCCTTAAAATTAGGGAGGAGTTGAATACTGACATCTGTTAATAAAGAATAGTTAATCATCAGTATTTTCCAATTCTACTTCCGGTTCATCAACATCTTCAGGAATATGTGTAATCTTTTCTTCTTTGAATTCCAACATAATCCTATCAAAGTCTTCGTGTGTAAAGTCTTTACGGAACTTGAATATTTCAGTACCGTCTTGTGGCGATACCCATTTATATCGGTTACCAATTTTCTCAAGTACATTTTTCTTAGCGAATAATGTAAATAACCCCGAATATGGGTCCATTCCACTATCCCAAGGAATACGAATTTCTAAATCTTCAAACGGCTTAGAATATCGTGTCTTAATAACTTTAACACTTGAACGAATACCCATTACTTCTTTCAACTTATTACCATCTTCATCTTCTTTAAGTTTAAGTTGATTCATTGTAATAATAATAGAAGAAGCAAATACTGCACCCTTACCACCACTTAATTTAGGGTCAGGATTGTATTGGTCTTGTGAGTCATATATATGATTTGTACATACAACCCCAATGTTTTCACTTGCAATTTGTGATAATACATTACGCATAAGTGCATATAACATCTTAGCCTTGCGTCCCATATCACCTTTCATATCACCAGTTTCAAATTGTGCTTTATCAGTAGGCGTTAGTAACATACCGAGTGAGTCAATTATAAACAATACATATGGTTTTTCATTTTTTGGTAAATCACCATACTTTGCCTTATAATCCTTGATAAATGTTGATAGTGTTAATCCTACTTCATCTATATCCGACATTGACAGTTTTAACATCTTATCATCACTAGTATCAACCCCTAATGATACAAGCCAGTCAGTATCCAATGCATTTTCAGTATCGATAATAATTGGGAATATATCATTGTGTTGACAATACTTAGTTAAATTACCACTTACGATGTAGGACTTACCACTACCAGGAGCACCTGCAAACATGGTAACTTTACCCTCTAATGGAATACCACCACCAATAAACTTACCACATACAAGATAGTCTAATACATAACTACCAGTGTGCATCCATTTAATTGGGTCATTAAATCCTGCCGAAATACCAGGAATTGCCTTAGTAAGACTTTTACGATAGGCAGAAATATCAATTGGTTTCATTCAAACCTCCACAGAATAAGAGGAGGGAGTATTAGTCCCTCCTCACATTATTAACCCTGACTTTGTTTTTTTTGCTTAAGAATAGCCAAAATATCTTGGGCATTCTGTGTAGATTTTGCAACTACTGGTGCAGGGGCTTCATCTACAACGGGTGTAGTAACAGGTGCTACCGTTTCAGTAGTACCATGTTCACCCTTTAATTTAGCCAACAAATCACTAGTTGCCAAACTAGGGGCAGCTTTAATTTGTTCAGCTTCGGCTTGTGGGGTGACTACTTGTGAAGTAATAGTGGCATCGAATTCTACTCCCCAAGGTTTGAAATGAGCACCCCAACGTCTTACTTCGAATGGACGGTCTGCCAAACTAGCTTCAAACATTTCAGAAATCATTTCCAATTCTTCACTTGTAGGTTTCTTTGGAATATAATCTGACAATGTATATAAGCCATGTGTATTAATGGCATTTAGTTCAACTTCCGAAAGTGCATCTTCATCGAATGAGAATGATGAAGAACCAAAATCAGAATAGCTACCATTCATAGTTCTTACAATTTCAAAATCCCTACCATTTTCCATATCAGTTGGAATATGTTTAGCTTTGGGATTCATCAACATATCTACTACTTTTTGATGTAATTCCTTATTCAATGTAAATCTACGAATTGGATTTTCAGGAGTAACATCATCAGTAATTGGATTAACACGAACAAACCCTTGATATACATGATTTACTTTTCTCTTGTATATACGATATTGTTCTTGTTTCCCATCATTCCACCAACTAGAAGTTAGTTGTTGAATAGGGTCTTCTTTATTAGTAAATATATGACTTTCAGGTACAGAAAGTGGTTCTTTCTGTGTGAAGTTAAATGCAGGAACCGTTACTGAGAAAGCACCATCTTTACTCTTAATTGTTCCACCCAAAATCTTCGTAAATGGAAGTTTACGAGTTGAAATTGAACGCCAAAAGTATTGATTGGTTTCATCATTATCCAACAAGAATCTAACAATCGCACGACTATCAACAGGAATGTCCCAATGTGGATAAGTTACACTTGGTCCTTTAACGTAAGTCGATGTATTGGAATCATCTTTTGCATTGGCTTTTTCAAGTAATGCTCTCATATTAGCTAAGTCTACCATATTATCTCTCTTTTCTATCGCTATTTGTTTTTACATTTGATATCGCATTTGCTTTATCTCTCTTTATCAATTAAGTAGTTAATAGTAAAAACTTAATTGATATACTATTTATAATTTTAAGAGAAACGTAATTCAGTTAAAGTTTAAATAGTAATCGAATAAACTAATGATAATTACTTACCTTTACTTCGTCCGATGTACAAATATAACTAGATATAACCTTATAATCAAAATGATTATTTTTAATTTTTAATAAAAATCATTTTGACATTATAAATAATATAGGAGTTATAAACATGGCAAAATGGATACAATCACAGTTTCACCCTAAGAATCCTAATAAATGTATTAACAGTCGAATGGGTAAAGTTATACAATCCCGTTCTTCATGGGAAGCATACTTTATGAGATGGTTGGATACGAATCCTGGTGTACTTGAATGGGGTAGTGAAATATTTACTATACCATATGTTAATCCATTAACTGGTCGTAATGCCAATTACTATCCCGACTTCATTATTAAGTATATTGATAAAACAGGACAACAATTTATAAAAGTTATTGAAATTAAACCAGCCTCACAACACGCAGCGAAGTTAATGGAAAAAGGTAATAAACACGATAAAGCGGCAAGATTACAGAATGCTGCTAAATGGACTGCCGCTACTAAGTATTGTCAAAAAGCAGGTATAGCATTTGAAGTTATAACCGAAAATGAATTATTTAAAAAACATTGAGTAATGAAATGTTCGATGTTATGGAAACTTCATTCATCCGTTGTGATGATTGTGGTTCATTGGTATCCGCACAATAAACATTAGTAATAAAAATAGAGGGATAGTTATTATCCCTCTATTTTGTTGAACATTAGTAATTTATACAAAGTCTGCAGTTGGAACGGTATATGTACTACCTGTATATAATGCCGTGTCTGATACTACCCTAAAATTAGATACAGTAAAGGTATCAACCCCACCACACAGTTGGCCCCAATGTTCATATGGGGTTGATACCCAATCATTACTCACTTCTTCACTTAAGATTAAATTACCATCACGATACGACCGTATAGTAAGGTTATCACGACAGTAAGCATAATGATGCCAAACATCATTCGTTGGTGTTTCCACATTAAGAAGATTTCCTTTTTGTGATGCATTTAATGAAATTAATGGGTTAGATTGTATTCCAAAGGAGGCATCACCAATCCCAAAAATACCACCATATCCGGTTGTGGTTGAATGGGGGACGATTGCGTTTTAGTATTTAAGATTAACGATGAAGAACCCGTATTGTTTCCTGCGATGGTAGAATATAAAGATGCTCGTAAAGTTAATATATACCATAATGCAGGGGCAAAAGCGATTAAAGATATGGAGTAAATTAATGAATATTAAACCCGGATATGAAGTTCAAATAGTATCAAAATTACCAATTACCTCGCTGGATGATTATGATAAAGTTTATAAAACAGTCAGGGTTGATGGCTTGTCAAAAGATGATGTAAGTTTCTATATGAAATTTACTAAACTTTTTGAATATAAGACAAGTGGTTATATGACAGAAGAAGAAGTAAGACAATACTTATTAACAAATATAAAAGATATAATTCATGAATACCCTGATACCGCAAAAAACGTATTGGAGTTTATAGCTGACAAGTGCGATTCGGATTACGCCAATGATAATATGCTACTTTATCGTATATATGAATTAACCCACAATATATTCTGCATGGATAGTAACTATTATGATTTAAATGTCCTAATAGGATGTACTGTATTTTATCACGAAAAAGAGGTGGTTGATATTACTAATGAGTTTGTTTAACAATCAACTATGAAACTGACCACCAGTCTTTAATGCATCATAATATTTGCACATTGTATTATGTAATACTGGAGTTTCAACAATTAACCAATGGGATTGGTTATCACTGATTGCCTTCTCTGTTACTTCAAATCCTTCTGCATTACTAGTGAATATAAAATACTCATTACCAATTTTAAATAATCCATCACCAGTAATGTCATGTTTTAAATTATAATGTTTATTGAGTGCCGTTGTTAATTCATCTAATGTATGCATTAAATCTTCCTTTAAATTGTTATATTGAAACGCAATTTAGTTCCATAGTTTTTCAAGATTAGCTTTAAACTTTAAGATTGATATTAACTGTATGGCTTCTTTTACAGTGATACCAAACTGAGTTATGATTTCATCAACCATTTCATTTACTAATCTTGTTGTATGTTCGATGTCCCTATCACAACTAGACGACGAAAGAACATCGTCATAATAACCATTTCTTATATTGGTAAAAAATACTGTATTATGATATTTTAACATTTTGTATCCAACCTATCATGTTTATAATTTTAGTATAACACAATAGTTAATATAGTCAACGTAATTTATTAAAATTTATATGAAGTTTCAAATTCTTCTACAACTTTACATATTGTTCAATAAACTTAGTAGATACCTTATTAATATCGGTCACTACCCTAGATTCATTAAAGTCTTTTAATATTCTTTGTTCACATTCGGAACAGATATCGACATATACCGTTTCGTCTTCGTACTGTGGTTCGTCGTATTCATGGCAACGATGTTGATAACGTTGTACTGTTAATTCAAGACGCTTAGACATATTAATAGATTTACAAACATCGCACATTAATTATCTCCTAAGTATTAACAACTGGTTCCGCACCATCAAATATAACCTGTTCTCGATTAGTCACCGTTGAGAATTTTGGCATATCCAAACACACTAATGATGAACGAATTACTGCCCCCGTAGGATGATATTTCACTGGAATCTTTTCCAATTCATAATCCATAAGGTTACGGAGCGTTGTTTCACGTCTAATGAAAGTACCCCGTTTAAAAAACGAAGGATAATCATTGAAGTTAATTCCTTTAGCAAACAACAACTCTTGCATTTCATTACTATTTTTATTCTGTAATTCTTTATGAGAATAATAATGATGTGCCGCCATACTAATAGCATTCTTACAGGCATCTTGTTCGCGCCATAGAAATGTATTGGTTGCTTCTATCTTATTAGGAAGATTAAATACTCGACAATCGAAACTCGGCATCCTATCGACATACTTACGGAACTCGGCATCTTCATGTTTAATTAATAGATGCATAATCTTTGAAGTTGCCATACTTGATAATATACTAGTCATCTTTTGAGTTTTACCATCAAAGATAATACCACTATCATAATGATTACTGTGCCATAATAGAGATATTTCATCCGATTGAGTATATCCCATAATAGCATGAGTCTGCTGTACGAGATACTTAGTAACTTCAATCATTAGATTTGACATTCTTGTATCGTATGGTCGTTTCATACCTTTTGTAAATTTACTAAAACCACGTCCATCAATACGGGCATAAACTGGTAGTAATGGTAGAAATCTACGATTGGTTTCTACCATCTCATACGTTTTCATCCTATTACCAAAATCATCACTCATAATAATACTCCGTTATAAGTTAGAGGATTGGTTCAATAATTCTTTAATGTAATCTTCACGTTTAATAATTGTACAAATAATCCTACGAATAGTAGTACATGGTGCACGACCGTCAGGATATAAGGATGAAAAATCACGAAGTATATTCTGTACTGCTATAACTTTAAACATATATCCATTATAACCACTCATAAATTTATAATTGATGCTTGTTGTACTACAATCAAAATCAAACTCTATTACTTCACCGATAGCAGGGACTCTATCAATATGGATTGGCGTATCTATAATCTCACCATCTTTAACGATATACAATGGATTATTAAAGGGAATCATGACGATACCTCGGTTATTTTACGTTGTTCATGTATAATAGCATTATTATGTTTGACATAAAACAGTTCACCATCATCACAGAAATTTAATTCTTCCCTCAATGAGTCCATAACATCGTCTAATGTTTTGAAGTAGCCTCTATATTTTGTCGTACCATTAATTATTGAACTTAACGAAAATACGTCTTTTGACATTAAACTTTCCTATTTTGAGTTATACTATTTCTTACTATTAACAGATTCAACGGCATCTGTCAATAGTTCTTCAAATGTTTTACTAGAATTACGTTTATACGGTCCGTTCACTTTTTCCCATTCTTTTATATCACGAACAAACATATCAATATAGTCTTGAACAACATTATCCATCTATGACTACCTTAGCACGATTGATACCATCTTCTACTAATTTAGGCCTACCACGTTTATTCAATCTAATCTGTTCACCAACCCCAACCACCGTAATCAAACGTTGATTGAATTCTAAATTAACTTCATTCTTTAACCATAATTTCATATCATTTTCTAATATTAAATCACCAATACGTGCATACTTCTTACCAATAATGTCTCTAACACAGTCAGTATATGCATCAATTTCAATTACAGAATAATCACCATTGGCTTCTAAATTATAGGCTTGGCAAAATTTACCCATTTCCATACCATCGATTAATGTAATGTCGGCTAAGGTATATACTTTCATCTTCCCAGTTAATACGAACTTAACCGTATTGTCTTTCTTTACAGCTTTTACCATTGTACCACTATGTCCATCACTAACAGTAAATTCTGTAAAGTTTGTAATGTATTTCTTAACGAATAACGTACTAAATGTACTTTCACACATAATCATAAAATTATACCCCTACGACAATATCATTATTAACAACACTGACATTGAATATTTTATTATTAGTATTCAACATCAACTTACTCAACGGAACTTTAATCTTAGAATGAATAACTCTAGTTACGGGTCTTGCACCTAAATTCTCCTTTAATGCCATATCACCGATATAGTCAATAACATCATCACTAACATTTAAGGTTAACTGTTTACCTTCCAATGTAACTCTTAAAATGTTAATAAACTTCTTAACAACATCAATCATTAAACCTTTATCGATATTATTAAATCTTACCGTCGCATCTAAACGATTTCGAAATTCGGGTGTAAAGAAGTTATTAGTTTCATCTTCACCCCTATCTGTATTATTTGAACTACCCATACCAAATCCGATTGAATGTTTAGTTTCCTCTACTGCCCCAATATTAGAAGTCATAATCAATATGACATTTTTAAAGGATACTTTCTTGCCACTGGAGGATGATAATTCTCCATTATCCATAACTTGTAGGAATATATTTAAAACATTCCTATGTGCCTTCTCAACTTCGTCTAATAACAGTATACATGATGGATTCTCTTCGATGGCATTAACTAACAATCCACTACCACTATCACCATCTCTATATCCCACATATCCTGCTGGTGCACCAATCAACTTCGATATCGAATGTTCTTCATGATATTCAGACATATCAAATCTAATTAATGGGATTCCTAGTAATTTAGATAATTCAATACAAGTGGCGGATTTACCAACCCCACTTGGTCCTCTAAACAATAATGATACTTGTGTTTTATTTTCATCCCGTAATCCCAATCTACTAACAATCAAAGCATCTGTTATGGTATCTAATGCTTTATCCTGACCATATATAGATTGTTTAAGTTTATCATTTAATTGGGATAAGTCTTCTATATCACCCTGTAATGATTCATTAGTTAATTTAGTTAATCGACTAACTTGTGTGATAACATCTTCTTTATTAACAATTCTTAATTTTCTAGGACTAACATTAACATACGCACCGGACATATCTAACAAGTCAATGGATTTATCAGGATTAACTTTATTTTTCATATACTTATTACTAAGTGTTAATATAGAAGCTATTGCATCTTCCGAGTATTGAACATTATAAAATTCTTCAAATCGTGGGACTAAGTTTGTAATGATAACCTTGGTTTCATCTAACGTTGGTTCATCCATATTTAACTTAAAGAATCTACGAGTAAATGCTTTATCCTTTTCGAAGAATTTTCTAAATTCCTCATCCGTTGTACTACCAATAACTTTAATTTCACCCCGAGATAATGCTGGTTTTAATATATTGGCTACATCGAGTGGTGAATCCGCCGATGTACCACCACCAATCAATTGATGAATTTCATCTATGAATAAAATTGCATTGGGTTGTTTCTTTAGTTCCGATACTAGATTAGTAATACGTTCTTCCATCTCACCACGATAACGAGTTCCCGCAATAATATTGGAAACTTCTAATGAGTATACCGTATTAAGTTTAAACTCGGGATGTGCGTCATCGTGTAATAATGAATATGCTAATCCTTCTACTACCGCAGTTTTACCAATACCTGGTTTGCCAACCAATAGTATATTGGGTTTACATTTACGACCCATTGTTTCTTTTATAATTTGTATTTCATAATCACGCCCAATAGCCGGCATAATCTTACCCGTAGCCGCCATCTCCGTGAAGTTAGTACAAAGTGTACTAATGACGGAAGCCTTCTGTTGTGTAGCCTTCTGTTGTGTAGCGTTCTGTGAGGGTATTACACGTATATTAGTAGGATTTAACATACTACTAAATATTGCACCCGCCATCGTTGATGATATAGTATTAAACATATCACTAGTTGATGTTATTTTAGGGTCATTATTATATTCTACATTATAGCCATACTTATTAAGTACATATTGAACGTAAGAACCATCCTCGAGTGATGAATGTATTAATAACTGCTGTAATGTGTAATTATATGATTCAATGTTATCATTGAATTTTTTAGTAGTTAAATCGTCATTTACTTTATTAATAACTCGTTCAACCATTTGAGTAAGTACCATCTCACCCATACCACTATTACCAGTACAACTATTAATGAGGAACTTTCTTACATCGGACTTCATCTTCTCGACAGATGATACCTTATCAAATAAGTATTGTATAATACAATCTTCCGATATTACTACTTCGAATATATGTTCTAATAGTACATATTCTGAATAGTCTTCTAATGCTTGTTGTCTTGCCTTATTTAGAATCGTCGTAATGTGGGGATTGAATACCATTAACTTTATTCCTAGCAGCTTTTAATGTTTCTATAATTAATAGTTCATCGTTAGTTAAATCGTTTTTATACTCAAATTTTATAATGAGATTACCCAATATGTTTCCATCTGACCAACCTTGTTTAGCAATACTAATAACCTTTTTTGGACTTGTCAATGATGGAATAACAAAAGTTATTTTTTTTCTTAATAATAATAACTCCTGTTTAGTTTGTAGTATTGAATCCAATATACTACACTTATGTGTATAATATATATCGTTATTACTTACTTCTATACTTGGCTCTACTTCCCAATATACTAAATCCTCACCTAATTGAACTGGATAATCAGGATGTGTGTACGGTTCAAGTTGATATGTAACATTGTTATAATTTAAGGTACAACCATAATATAAGTTTTCAAACTTAATCTTTAAAGTTTTATAATTTGGATTAGGTTTGAATTCATTAAAAATCTTAATTAAGATTTGCATATCTTCATTCGTACCACCCACGTCAGGATGATATAAACGGCTATACTGATGATATAACCGTTTAGCTTCCTTTATAGTATTACATTGTTGGAAATCATTACGTATTGACTCTATATCCATCTAACCTAATCCGATGTTTTAAAAATATATTTATTTATTGGGAATAGCTTGATTTAAATCACCACCCAATATCATCCTGTCAGGACGTTTTAGGATTCCATTATTATTCATACAATAGAATGATTTACCTACATATTCAGGGTGGAAATGTAAATTGGTTAATTTATTATTACAACCCCAAAAGTCAATACCAACATATAATGGACATCCCAATAATTGAAACAAATTATACTATTATTTATAATAGGTTAAATTCTTATTTTAAGATGTTACCATTCATTTCTAAATTCACCACCAACCTTAACTCCTTCAGGAAAAGATAATTTAACGTAGTTACCACGACAATTTAAAATATCACCTATACGGGTAGCACAACCTTCTAAACTTGTTAATTGATTATAGTCACAATCTAACTTACCACCTATATAAGTAGCACATCCTTCTAAACTTGTTAGCTGGTTACAATAACAATTTAAATTACTACCGACATAAGTAGCACATCCTTTTAAACTTGTTAGTTGGTTATGATAACAATTTAACTCACCACTTACGTACTTGAAATGTGGCAACTTAGTTAACTCATGACGGGATAAATTAACATCACCCTTCGTAATAATATTAGTATCTGTTGACCTAATATTATTAGTTGGTTGTTCTGTTATATGTGGTTGTTCATTTCTATACAACGTCTTAATCCTTGAATGTATTGATGATATTATGAGTTCGTATGTTACTTATCAACTCACCCATCAATTCATAATCATCATTCAATGCACGACAAGAACTATTTGGTATAAATTCATATTCTTCCTTATCATACCCGTATTCTTTAAGTTTGATTATATCAGTGGTACGATTATATGAAATTATAATGCTAGTTTCATTACCAATACCACCAATATAATCAATCGAGTTAGAACTATTATCCGGACGAATTACCCATGTTAAATTCCCAGTATTAGTAAGTTCTGTCACGTTAGTTACAAAATCATCAATTGTTTGCATATTATTGTTCCTATTCTTGTACTAAAATTATACAGTTTTAAGTCCGGCTAATAATGTAATTAAGTACATCGGTAGTTGGTACTTTAACTCGTAACCCTTTAATATCTCCAAATGAATAATGATATACTGACAATTGAACATTTCCGGAGACGATGCAGATTTCGGATTAACTATTAGTTATTATTTTCTATTAATTGAAGTTTTGACTAACAGTAACCGTACCATCTTCAATATCGGTCAACTTAACTGATACATTCATTAATTGTTCTGGCCATTTATCTTTAGTAGAAGTCACTAAATCCAGTACAGGGTATAATATCGTTTTTGCAATTACTTCGATATGAGGTACTGACCCATCACAATGAATTGATTTACCGCACCCAGGTGCTTCATAATCAATATGGGGTCCAAGAAATACAGAATGATGAAACATCGGTCTCCATACGTCTTTAGAAAACCTATTGATTTGTCCCAAATCTATATCCGAATAACCATTAATACAGAATGTTATTTCTACCTTATACTGTCTCCCCCGTAAGCCAATCTTTAATGTTTCATATGTAATACAGTCGAAAGAAAACCCAGTACTAAACGTTTCTTTAATTTGACCACTAGATTTCATTATTTTACCCTCTTATTGTGCTATTTGTTGTGCAGTATATACCACGTATCCATTTGTACTTGAATGTTTATTTAATTCTTCCAATACTGTACTATTTGAGTTTGTTGTGTTTACTAAATCCAAATAATCGATGACTAATACATCAATATATTGTGATTTAGCGCGATACATTTCAATGCGTTGTATTATCGCATCAATTGTTGAATGTGCAGGTAATACCAGAACTTCAAGTATTGATGTATCACGTTTAACCATCTTACTGGCATTAGCTAATCTGTTTGTTATTGCAGCATGATTTAATTCAAGGGATACATACAAAACTTGATTCCCTTCGTTGTATTCCTTTACTGCACGTTCAATTAACTGGGTTGTTTTACCCATACCTGTTTTTAATAATAGTACATTAACCGCGTTTTTAATCATCGTATTGGTCATTCTTGTATCTTTCATACAATACTAGATTTAATAACTATCTTAACTTAACTGGACCAGATTCAGTACCACGTTCGAATACTGTTTTTGTTTCAACCGTGGTAATGACTTTAAACTTATTCATATCCACTTTTGGATATCCAGCTAATCTTAACATAGTACCAGTCCAAAAACTACCCAAATCAGTATCATAGATGCGTTTAACATCAATCATTTCTGTTTGGGCATTTCTGAAATCATTACGTCCTGATTCAATAACTTGTTGAATCTTAACATATAGCTTACTATCAACCGTACCAGGATATGTTTCTTTAATAGCTAAAAATACTGCTTTGGCTCCATCTTTACCATATCGTCCTTGTAAAGAACTATTAATAACATCCTTTAAGTCATCTTTCATCATACCAGGAACTTGAGCTACTTCCTGTACTTTTTGATAATAAGTGGATAGTACGTTTTGATTGTTGGCATATAACGCTTCTAACCGTTTTTCGTACTCGTTCCCCTTATTATAGGCAATAATATAGGACGAACCTACTATTACAATTCCAAATATAATAAAACATACCAAACTAGCTAATACTTTCATAATAATTACTCCTTTGTGATTAGGCATGATGCGTTAACGGTGGCAATAACTTTATTATCCTTTAAAATACGCGTATATGGGTTGATTAGTTCAATCCCAACATGAGAATTTTTATAAATTAACTTATTACCACTATAACAAACAATGTTATGATTCTCTTCAAGATATAACTCATCATAATTGGTGGCGGTGGTTGATAATGAATTGAAACTTATTAGAAACCAAACAATATAAACTACTGAAACACCTAATAGTGATGGTATAGCTACGATTAGAAACTTACATATTATCGGTTCTATGTTGGATGTAAAATACGTCTTTATATTACTTATATTCATTAACTTGCTCCATTGTATTATATTGAACTCTGTTATGAGGGTCGTTAGGATTAAAGAAGAAACTTAATATTAACATAATGCCAACTAAAAATAATAATATACTGACAATTCCATTAAAGATAATAACGGGATTCTTACTTGAGAATATCACTTTATAATTATCAATTATCTTCATTAAGTTTCCTCCAAACTAATGTTACACCCAATGTAAACATTATTGTTAGTAACAACATAATGAATATATTGGTAGTTGTCAACTCAATATCACTCTTTAGATAACTAAATTTTTCCATTGGTTTTCGAACATAATCACGTACTATTATAGGTTCAATATCGTTCACAAAATTGTCGATGTTAGAATCCATTAACTTATCACGCAATTCAACGTTTACTAAATCACTCGCACTCCATGAATGTACATTAACCCAGTTAAAATGTAAATCCGCATTCGTACCCACTATGATGATAATGTCATTCTTCTCGCCACCTTGCCAATAATTAATTAGATTGGCAGCATATGAATCATCTTTATCCGTGAATATAACAAGTACGTTAACTTGTTTATCACCACCAATACGTCCTAGCATATCACCAATCTGTTTATTTAAGTTTTTAGTATCTATTGGAAACGTTGATATAACATGATTATAACGATAGTAATCATAAACAGCAGGATATTTCAAATCAACCTTATTTGTACTACTTTGTTTAAACAATGTATGTGATGATTTAATGTAATTAACATATTGATGTTTTCGTGCTACTGGTTCACCAATTTTAACTTTGGTCCAACGTGGTGGTTCTCTTAATCCTTGACTGTCAATAGTATCAATGTCAATATCACCAACGGTTGTATTGACTACCCAGTCAATATCGTATGAATGTTCATAACAGGTTTGGCAAACCGTGGTTGCATTCTTACCACTACCAATAGTTTGGCACATACATTGATACGAGTGACGGCACCCAACTTTATCTTTCTCTTTAGAGACAACTATACCATTTAGTATTTCAGTATAATGGTTGGGTGATATCATAAACAAGTATACGACTGTTAATATTGTTGTACTTATTAATATAGGAATAATTATTTGTGATTGTTCCCACCAATCATTCCTTCGCAATACATGATATAGTATTACGCAACAAATACAAAATATTAACAGCATTAGTTCATCCCTTATTTTAATAGATATGTAAACTGTTCACAAATATACTCGTATATTTTAGGAGCTCTTGTTGGTAATTGTGCTAATCCAGTCCCAACTCCATCTGTTGGGACATATACAGTACCACCATTATCAAGATGCCGTTTAAGTCTATCAAATTCTTTATCCAATATAGGTTTAACAGTATCCAAACAACTATCGGTAAAGAATGATGATTCTTCCATACTAGGATACCATTTTGTTGGTATCCCAATAGCATTCGGTTCACCACGACATTCTTTCGCCTGACCACCCATCCCTATTCGCTTCACATTGTCACCGAATACGAATAAACAAGTGGGATTAGCTTTAACAAAAGAACGTTTGATACGGTCAATACTCAATATTGGCATTATAATCCCTTTTATAATACAGTTTCCCAAGTGTAGCTCCAACGACGGGGTTCACCCCAATAAATAATCCAGTTACCCATACCCTGATATTCATCACGTCTGAAAACAACCACATACCCTAATGCTTTCAGACGTGGTGCGACTAGTTCCATTGTTTCATATGTAGTATAACGGGTCGGGAATTCGTATTCATACTTCCCTTTACTAATTTGAGCGTTTACCTCACAAATGATCCTGTCGTACAACACATCTGCCGCGTCATTGACTATATTAATATGATTGGCACTAGCCATCACTCGTGAAGTAGTTGCTTCTGGTAATTTATCATCACTCATATCTTAATCCCCCCATACTAAAGATTATATTGTTTCTTAACTTGTTTAATATCCGTAACAGTACTTCCTGTACAGATCGTAATTGTTTCCATATCACGTCCCAACAATAACAATTTTACAATCGCTGTTTCCGTTGGTGTCTTTGTTTTATATAACAAATGATCATATTTACCCGTCGCAATCTTAGTAATGACTGATGGTGCCATATGAACAATTTTACTAATATAACGTTGTGTATGTTTTTTACTAAGTTTTTTAATTTTTTGAATTGTTGCAACGGTAATATTAGTACGTGCCAAACCGCCCAAACTAAATCTATTAACTTTTTGTTTTGTAGGTGTTGTATTTTTATTTTTTGTTATAACAATATCTGTTTTTTTAAGTTGCCGATGAACTGTTGACTGGGATACACCTAATTCATCACTAATACGAACATTAGAATATCCTTGTTGCTTCAATACAACGATTTGTTGTTTGATTGTGGGATCAATGTATTTTTTCATGTTATTAACTTTCCTTTGTTTAAAGTAATTAAGGGGTAACCCAATACCCCTTAATTAAAGTTTCATTAAGCCATTTTAGCAAACATACGGCGAACAGTAGATACGGAAACACCGACGTGTTCCGCAATTACTTTATAACTATTGCCTTGTTTTTTAAGTTTCTTAAGTTTTGTCATGGGAACAGAAGCGGCAACCTTCTGTGGTGAAGTAATAGGTTCGACTTGCAAGTTACGTTGTACATTGCGTACATATTTTGGGCTTCGTCCAACCATTTCTGCAATGGTCTTTTGTGCCATGCCCCGTACTGTAAGTCTTGCAATTGTTCGTTCTTTTGGTGTAGTATCTTCAACTTTCAACAAGTAATTGAATTCACCCCTTGTAATTCGACAATAGGATGCTTTCGAAATACATAATGAACTTTGAATTTCTTGTTTTGTCTTACCCATCGCCTTCAATTGAGCAACACCGGATACTACCTCACGTGTAATCTTAGTTCTAGCCATCATAAACCCTTTCAGTTATAAGCCAAACAACAAACGTATAATGCGTTTGTTAATGTTTATCTACGTTACATATTAAGTAATAACGTAAATTATAACACTTGTCAATAGGGGGTGATGATTATTTTTTAGCTTTATTGAGAATCTTAGATAACATATCATTACGTTCTTTAACTTCATCCTCAATCTCAGAATTGGAAATACTAGGTGGTTCTATTATGTTTTTGGGTTTTGCCTGTGTTGTTCTTTTATTTTTAAGCCTATCTTCCCAATCAACCAAATCAGTTATACGCAATGTTTGTGGATTATAACACATTGTAATTTTAACATTTCTACTTCCACTATTACGAGTCTTAAGAATAGTTAATTCTAATTCACCTCTATCGTCCATAGATAACGAATGATATAATGATATTAGATTATCACAAGTATGTGTTTTGGTTGCACCACCTGCTACTTTTGATAATGAAAATGATGATTCATCAACCCCATCCTTAGTAATTTGAGAGGCTGTAAAAATAGATGTTCGTTTTCCCGCTTCTGTCCTTGTAGCGGCAATACTTCTTAATTCTTCGGCAACGAGTTTATCTCTAATAGAAACATTTTCTAAACTAATATTTTTATCATTAGGTCTCATTAAATCAGCATAGTCAACAATTATAATTTCAGGATGAGTATTGAATTGTATTTCATATTCTTGCAAGTAAGATTCAATTGTATTAGATGTCGTTTGTCCAGGCAAGTATTTAATTTGTATATGTTTAGTTTTACCTGTCTTACTAATCATTGCTAATTTAGTAGCAATTTGTTCCATAGATTTTTTATGGTCTGCTAATGTGACATCAGTCCATAGTGCATCAAAACGTTTAGCAACTAAATCTTGCGATAATTCATGTGTGATATATAATACGTCTAATCCTTCGTTAGCCCAATTAACGGCTAAGTTTTGTAATCCAACGGATTTACCACCACCCGTTGGTGCAACGAAGTAGTTCAATTCACCCCACATAAATCCACCACCTAAAATCTTATCTAATGTTTTCCAACCACTAGGCAATGATGCTAACGAGTTATTTGTACGTTCTAACCGTGTTAAGGGGTCTTCAAAGTAATTTAATCCTAAATCCCGTTGTAAAGAAGTTAATACAGCTTCTTTCATTAACTTTTCAATACCATCAGTTTGATTATTATTAATCCGTTTAGCACATTCTAATACGGCAGATGTACACGCTTTATGACGACAAAATGATTCAATATAATCTAATGCAGCTACACGATGTCCACTATTGAACTCACCCAATCTTTCTATCTTAATACCCGTTTCTGCATATATTTGTTCAACTGTTGGTAATACCGAATATTTTTCGGCATGAGCTAACATTAAGTTAATGCTTGTTTGTAACATTGGTTCGAAGTATGAAGATTTTAATATAGGTCGTGTACGAGTGAATAATGATGCATCAGTTAACATCATTTGAATAATTAATAATTGCTCGTCCTTATTATAACTCATTATTAAACCCCAAACCAATCCATTGCACGAATCTTAATTTCAATATCAGTATCTACTGTTGAATTTAAAATGTTAGACACGGTAAATAATCTTCCATATTTATGGGTAGCATCTTCAGCATCTTTTATCTTTCTATCCCATGTTGGAAACGATACACTCCAACCATTTTGTATTGCTTGTTGTAATATGAACTTTCCATCTTTATCCCTATCAGGTAAAACAATAATCTTTTTACTTTTGGCAACTTCCTTAACCCATAATAGTTGCCGTTCATTTAATATACTCGTCATAATCCCACAACCGTCGATGGCTATGGCATCTAATGTACCTTCAACTAAAATAACATACTTCCTATGTGGATTATCTAAATTATCAGCATTAAAAATAAACCCTTGTGGCGTGTTATTAATGTACCGAGGAGTGCTGTTATTTGGTGGAGTACCAATATACCGAGCCGAGTAACCATACGTCCACTGCCTGTATTTTGCGGGCATTAAGATGTAATTCTCCATCTCATGTGTCCAATAGAATTCATAACTATCTAATAAGAATTTACTTCTTACATTATATAGGTACATCGCCGCATCTATTGCCCTACTAGGGGGGTTCTCTGATAGTAGTACTTGTTTTAATGGTAATGCAGTTGAAGGGAACGTCTTACCCTTCAAATCGTCTTTAAAGGTAGATAACGTAATCCCTTCCTTCTTTAATGTTTCAATAGAAGTTAATGCATATAAATAACACTCTTTTAATTGTTCAGTAGTGACATTCATATACTTTAAGAATTGTTCAAGTTTCTTAGTTATACTTCTGCCGGGTGACCAACTAACTTTATGCTTACAATTAAAACAATGATATGCAAATCCACCTTCAGTGGTAAACATTAACGCACCACGTCTTCTTACATCAGGACGTGATTGGCCATTAAAATGACAACAAGGACAATTAAACAAATACCAGTTGTTTTGGTAGTGATATCCACAAGGTATATTATCAAATAATACTTGTTGTATTACATTCATTCTATGTTACTCAACCACAATGCTTTCTTGCTCTTTTATCTGTTCGCGTGTGAGCCACATATATTCAATCGGTTTATTAATAATGAATGAACCATCCGTTTCATTGTAAAATTCTAACTTTAGATTATAGTGGTCGAAGTTGAAATCAACATAAAAACTATTTGTAGGGTGTTGAATTAAATCAATAAATTCATTAACTCGTTCACCGATTACATATTCTAAATTACGAATTGCTTCTTGATGTTCGAACCGTTCATCCATTAATGCCTTATAATCAACCATCGTATATGTCCTTATTAATGTTTAAGTCAAAAACAATACTACATGATGAAATAGTAATTATCAAAATGATTATTTGTATTAAGGCAATAAAAAACAGGTTGACTGTTTGGAATCAACCTGTTTTAAATTATTAATACCCAAGTATTGTATTAGGAAAACATGAACGAAAACCGTTATACAATTTTGGTAGTTGGAAAGGTTAAGAACTACCATCCTCGAAGGACTACGAACTCGGGCTAACTTTGGTGTACTCGGCAGGGCTCGAACCTACATCCTGCTGTCCAATAAAGGATACTTCTGACATAATTAAGACTATACGTGTTCACACCACGCCGTTATACAAAAGGTTTAATAATGGCGGAGAAAGTAGGATTTGAACCCACGGAAGATTTCCCTTCGCCAGTTTTCAAAACTGGTGTCATAAACCACTCGACCATTTCTCCGTATTCTTCTTAATTAAGGAATTAATATCAATGCACCGTACGTTACAATGAAATATAATAATATGCCTACTATTATATTTTATGAACATTGGGTCTCGAACCCAACCCGCCTCCTCGAAGGGAAGCCTTCTTGCCCACTAAAATATATTCATAAATTAATTCCTTAATTAAGAAGAATTGTAAGTCTATGTTTGAGGATTCAAGACCTCTCGAAGTTTCCACACATTAAAATTAATTCATTGGATTTTAATGTGCCTGTGTCCAACCACCACAGCGGACGTATATTGAATATTTCCTATACGTTGGGGATTCGAACCCCTTGGGATATAGAGTTCATTATAAACTCAACCTTCATATACCTTTCGAGTATACCCTTGTTCACCACCAAAGTTGAACATAAACTTACAATTATTGAATGTTCGACTTATCGTTTCATCAACGTGCGAACACAATTTTCGTTACATATTTACAGTTTCAAACAACGTATTTTATTAAACTATGTTCGCTTGACGTCCAGTTAATCATAGGAACCTCCTACTATACAAAGTCCGGAACGAACATAGTTTAATAAAACTTTACTTTTAAAACAACTTACAAACTTGTTTAACCTTGTTTGTATTTATAACATTAATACAATTTAAAACGTTTGTCAATAGGTTATTTACAAATATTTTAAATTATTTTAAAAAGTTGTGAGTGACTATGTTTGTAGAATTTTAAGACTAATATAAAATTACATAGTCACTCACTTCTTTTAGCTTACATTTATATAATTTATTAGGAGATTATGAATTTAGATGACAAGTCTAAACCCATAAATAAACAAGTTTCCTTGTCTATAAATTAACATTAGTACAAATTAAGACATCTGTCAATAGGATTTTTAAATTATTTTAACATTTTCAAATTCAAACGTTAATGTGTGTTCTACTAAATCCATCTTTGTATAATCATAATTACAAGTATGTCCTATTAATTCACTATCACCGAATAACACGGATTTCAAGATTTTACCTTTTGAATTTAAACAATTCAATTTTACGTCCAACAACTTAGTGAATGCACTAATACACCCAACTACTTCGAAATTACAAGTTTCACGTAAAACAATAGTAATCGTTTTGTTAAACATATCATATGAGAAACATCTCATATTACTCACTATTGCGCCATTTGGGTCGATATCAGTACCACCTTCATATGTGGATACATGAGTAAATCTTTGTAATGATGTTTGTCCCGTAAACAATTCAATATCAAAATGGTGAGTTAATTGAGTAGCAACGAATTTTGTTTTAGCTTCTTCTTTTGTCATTGTCATATCATCACCTTAGTTAATTTGTTAATAACTAGTTTATTTATTAAAGTGATAATTCACTAAATTTACCATATATAATATGTTTTACAGGGTCATTTGAATGTTTAGATATATGACATAGATGTTGTAACCCAGTAATATTTAACAATATTAACTCATATCCTAGTTCGCCGTCATCATTAATATTGTTAATAGTTAATGACATGCCATCTTTAACATTATCATGGATATAACGAATAACATCGTAATGGAAGTTTTCATGTATTATCCAAGTGAACCGATTATGAATAATATCAAGTTCAAACGACTCAGTCATATATTCAATCAATTTGTTTTCTGTCTTCACTGAAAATAAAAATGATTGTTGATGTGGTGATGTTATATCCATTATATTAACCCTAATAACTCAATAATATTTTTTTAACATTTCCAACTTGATAGATAGTAGGTGTTGGTGTGATATAACTTCTATCCAACTTAACTCTTATATAGATAAGATTGCTACTGAAACTGAATGAATCAGTATATGTAACGTTCGTCATACTATTATCTCTTGGATATTGAACATAATCCGTTGCACCACTTAAATGAAGATTAAACCAATCATCTTCATTGGGATTATCTGCTAATGTGCCTTGGATATATATCCTACCTTTGAAATTGTTTAATCCTAAAGATACAGTCATCATTGGACTAGAATATCCACTCCAACCACTAGCTCTTACTTTATCAGTGGTAAGATTTAGATTACCACCACTATCACCCATTACTTGTATGCTTAATTTACCCATCTTATCCTCCAACTATAAGTTATTTATAGTTTTTAACTTATTGTAAAGATATTAATGTTATAACTTAATTATAACAATGGAGAATGACAATGTATAAAGAGCTTCAATTATATAATACCATATCAACCATCATTAAGGATAAATTAAAGATGGAGGATGACAATCTAGTTATTATAAGGGGTGGTATGGAAATAATCATCCAAACACAACAGACTGAAGTTATACATACGTATAATACTGTTGATTTATATGTATGAATTAATGATTTCTTGTATTTTATATGGTTCAAATCTAGCATACTCATAAAATATATCATACAAGAAATCACTCGTACATCTATCAAATGGATAAAGTGGTTGATTGTCTGTTATAGATACGGGTAATTTGCCGCACTTATGATAGTGATTATCTATCACTGGTATAATTGGGTGATTATTAGCAAGGATGATAATATCATTAAACAATGATTTATTATATTTTAACTTGTAATGATGATATGCTAAATAACTTAACTTTTGAAGTTTAAGACTTGATATAGTAGCATTACAGTCTTGATTATCAGTTAAGAAGATAAAATAGTTGGTTATATCTAAAACATTCATATAATGCATCCAATAAAAATGGGTTAGTTTGGTGATTCTCCAAAATCTATATCGGCTTTCGGCCAATCGCTCTAATATATTAAGCTACTACCCATATAACTATAATGTAATAATTTAATTTAAATGTCAATAGAAAACTTAAGATAAATTTTGTATAACCAATGGTATGTTAGTACCCGGAATACTTAATGTTATATTTGAACTGACAACAGTATTAGAAGCCATAGTTGGTGTGGTATTCGCATATCCCGATGTTGCATTAGGAAGATAACTAGCAGTCTGTACGGTTGAACCATTCCATGCAATCTTTACTTTATCAGCAATCTCTTTAGTTATAGGGGAACCTAACACGGGCATATCACCATACGTATTACTACCATAGTATCTATTTGTTAAAAATTCATAATCGAATACCATTGTAAATTCCGATGGAGCACTACTCTCTCTATCTCGTGGGTCAAACTCGGCAGATTTTAATACTGGATTCTGTAAATTAAACATTGATATTCTATTATCGAAAAACTCATATATGTCTATACGACTTAGTAAATTACCACCTTTATCCCCACCTCTGGTATGTATAAGACCAAAATTCCAATCTGTACCCGTCAATTGAGATACATCCTTATTTTGGAATTGTGTGAGTTGGGATTCAGACCGTATAGCAAAGTCATTATATTCACAATGTAACATTTGCATAAACATTGCAACGGATGATGAATCAACCGAATCAATAAACGTGAAACGACATGGATTATAAACCAACTTACCTCTTATAATAGTCTTTTTATTATATTGATTCTTAACTTCATTATCTATTTGCATAGACGGTCTATCTGCTAATCGAACTACTTTCGATAGTTGTTCCTGTATAGTGTTGAAGTTATCACGTGTATATTGTCCCGAAGCTTCTAATTCTTGTTTAACTGTTTCATTTAAAATAAAGTCAACATAAAATAATGGTTTTGGTTTTGGTCTCAACCAATGTGCAGAATTTAAAGCATATCGTGTTACTGCATCTGTCGTATTGTTATCAGCCATATTAATACTCCTATATAGAAGTATTTATTAAAACTTACCAATGCATCTAATATCATACCTATTAGGAACAACCAAATAATCTAACGTTCTATCCGACTCCGTTACAGGTTCTAAATATCGATACATTGCATATACCTATTACTAAAACGATAATAGTTGTAACCTTTACCCGTATGTAGAACTAATTTACCATACGTATTGACGCATTTTAAAGAATGATGGTCTGTTCGTCTATAGAGGAGGGAATGAAATTTACGACAAACAATATTTGTAAATTGTAATGCTTTGCCACAGTAATAAAAGCCATCTATATTATAATCATAATAACCAGTCAAGGGTTGTTTAAAATATGCACAATACTTCAATGACTTATCTTCTAGTACAGTGGATAACTGACGGTACATACTAGTTATCCGTAATATGGGTTAGACTTCTCATCCAATCGGCATTTGATAATCGTTTATTATTACGTTTTAACATTTGGTACCGTTGAGGGGCTTTACGTTTAACATCTTTATCTAGTTCAATACCCTTAACATTATTAAGTAACCAAAATATATAACGTGGATTTACATAACATATATAATTAATGCATTTACCGTTATACTTACCAAATGTTAATTTATCTTTTAAGTTCATAATATTACCATTCAATTATAATCAACAGATCATCGTGTTAATTAACAGTTCGGATTATCTATTTTAGAACCCATTATTTTACCCATTACTCATTAAAGTGACGATTTAATTCCTTATAAAGTTCTAACATGGAAGCCGTTAAATCTAACTCTTTCATATTAACCGAACCGAGATTGGTATGAATAATTACCCCATCAGGAGTAACACTTCCAAATCCATATGATACTGTTTTATTTTCTTTTACTGGCGGGGATTGTGGTTTAATATTTAATTTTACATACCCTTCATCCGCATTTTCTAACATATAGTCACGTTCACCATTCATAATACGATAAACAGTACGGCGTGATAATTTTGTAGATTTAATAATTGATTCAACGTTTTGTTTTTTCTGTTCAGCTAAAAACTTAACTGTTTTAATTTGTTCGATTGTTAATCTCGTCATCGTTATTCTCCATTGTTAAACATCATATTAATAATTATAGTATAATATGATTATTGTTTATGTCAACAAGCAATCAGTACCAAATCTTCTTCGGTATGAACTAATTCATCCAACTCGTTGGAATCACTCCAACCACTGTATATAATATCCAATAGGCCAAACTCATTTATATTACCACATACTTTAAATTCTAGTGGGTCTTCATCGTCCATAATTAAAAAATAACTTACTTCAAATTTTCTTTGTTCTTGACTAATAACGGCTTCATCAAATGTCAACTGACTACTATTAACACCACCACGTTTCATCTCACGTTTAACTAATGCGTGTAGGATGGGTTCATTATATTCAAATTGTATGTTGTCATCTAAATATGCAACGAATGATGAACTTTCGCGTTTCACGTATTCCGTCATGTTATATGTCCTTGTTTGAGTTAATGTCCTTAACAATTATTTGTTATAATATAAAAAATATGTTAAGTCAATACTTGTTATTAAATTATTTTATGTTATACTACAATTATAAACATTAGGGGATATGACATGAACTCAAGTATCACAAGTACGAGTAATCAACTGTTTAGAGATGGTAAATGGATACAACCAAAAAACTTTACTAATGAGCAAAATACTGATATTCGTATTAAAGAATATTGGCATAGTGACATTATATCCCATGATATAAATTGTAAAAAACTAACCATTGACTTGGTAAATAATAGTGATACAAATGGTGATATAAACAGTAAAGACAATGTCTGTCTCATAATACATACAGAAAATAAAAGTCTTAGCAAACGCAATGGAATTATTAAATCACGTCGAGTCACATTATCCGGTAGTGGGGCATTCCAATGTACGGGCATCGTTGCAAATGAAGTTATAATCGAAGAAGGTATTATTCTCAAAAATACCCCCATTACCTGTAAACGACTTCTTATAACAATGAATAAATCAACCAATTTATACGAAATATTATCAAATACAAATACAACAACAGTAACTATGACATTATCACGTCCTTATTTACCATTAGGGCAAACACAACATACTACTTGTCCACCGATAATCATTAACAAAATTGACAATCTTATAATTACTAATCAACTCCCTACGAAAGATAGTCAATATGATTTAATAATACAAAACTGTAAAAACGTATCATTGAGAACAGTATTTACTTCATCTGTTGATATTAATAACTGTAAAACAGTCACAATTCTAAACTCTAACATACAACAATATAACCGATTAAACGTTGAAGAATTAACAATAAACAACAGCCCCATTAATGAACTTGGTGAATTAGTATGTAAAAAGATTACTATTGAAAAATCATATATTTGTGGTGAGGCATTAGAGATGATTAGCAAGTATACTGATGAATTATATTACAATCCGTTTGACTTCGAAGATAATCTAATATCAGTCTAAATAACATAAGGATACTTAATATGCAAGCACATTACAACGGTCTCAATTACGGCTATCAAAGAGAAGTGGTGTTGCTTCGTGAGTCGGATGTAAATGGAGGTATTATTGATATTTCCAACTATGATACCGTAACAGTAACTAATTGGAGTGAAAGAGAGGATATACCATCACCCGACAATACCACTAAGGATTTATATATTATCGTTTGTGAAGACCAAGGCAGTCCGGGGACAGTACAAGAACAAATATCACTCCCAATAAGTTTTAATAACATAACAACTGTTAATATAATTAATGGTTGGTTCTGCCCATTTAAGATATGTGGTGATATTGAATTTAATAATTGTAGTAATATAACGTTCACGAGCGTAGGTATACATAATGGGGTTATACATAATGCATCAACAGTTACTATTAAATGTTCACGTATTAGACATGGGTTTAAAATATCAACCAATAAGTTAATAGTCGATGGTTGTGGAATGAACGCACAAAACATGAGTGAACTTAAATGTAAATCATTAGAAATAAAGAATTGTACATTGGATGAAAAAACTATATCGGAAATTCACCAACTCGAACTAGAAGAATTCTATTATGCCCCCATTTAATTTTGAAGATACCGTAATAACAGTCTAAACAATCTCCATATTAAATTATATAAATATACGTGTATTATGGAGGTTCAACATGGAAACATCTAAAATCTTTCGAGAAGGGTATATGGCATATACTTGTGGTTTAAATTATAACGACAATCCATATAATCAAAAAGAACAACCATCATTATATAAAGAATGGAAATCTGGGTGGAAAGCCTGTAAATTTGATGAAGAACATTTGGTGCTAGTATGAAATTAGATGATTTAGAAATAATAGAAGAAACAACTGATGTATCCAAACGTTATTGGTACAATACAAAAACCAATACATTTATAAAAGTGAATGGGTTACATCATTTATACGATGTATTCGCCCGTCCATCACGTTTTGGAACGACAGAACAAGAATTGCATACTAAGTTTCCAAAGGCAGAAACTCGTTATGAAATGGGTAGACCATTATACGATATAGACATGCTTAACTGGATGTTTAAACGTGGTTATGTAAGAGTTGCGATGATAGATGATGAAGTAACTGTTGAATATAATAATCTACTGATTGCTAAATCGGTTGCAATCATTATTTGTAATAAAGTTAAAATAACAGATTTGATTATTAGTGTTCGTGACCCTGAAAGTGATGCGGAAGGTGATGTAGTCGATAAAGAATTCACAACACCCGAATCAATCGCTAAATACTTAGGCTTAAAAGCACCATTAAAAGAATGTAGACATTTAACAATTAGAACTTATTAATTATTAATGAATAACGCATCAATATCATGTTCTAATGATTGAATAGTATATTTAATATTATCAATCTGTTCAATCATAGAACTAAATGGACGAGCGGGTATTAATTCATTAGCAATAGTATATTCATTTACTTTTTCTGAGAATACATCTAATTCACCTTTAAGCATATCAAGATGTTGAACAATAGTATTGTTATATCGTTCTTTTAATTCATCATCAATAACGTTATTTTCTAATAACTTTAATGAATCATATAAACTTCTTAAACTATTACTCATTGTATAATCCTCTTATATTAATTCCCGAATAACTCAGGATGAACTCTTCTAGCTAACCGTGACATAACCTGTCGTTGTAATATATGAATATGTTGTGTGAATTCGTCATTATCTTGTGGGTGTTGTTCAGGTAAAGATATAAACTCATTATACGCATCAATTAAATGATTTAATATAGTTTGTTCCTCAGTTGTTAATCCAATTGAGTTGTCATTACTGTTGCCCTCTAGTAATTTCAAAGAATGACATAAATCCTTTAAACTGTTGTCCATTACAAATATTCCTTATTTACCAACCATATCTACTGAGTTCTATATAGGCGTTATTTAGTCCATTGGATATAATATTAAAATCAACTAATGTATGTAATGTATCCTTAGGTCGTTTCATACTTTCCAACCTAGCTTTTATATCTACACTTTTAGCTATAAGATCATCGATTTGTTTATTAATTTTATCGGGGTTTGGGCTAGTAGTATTATTAGAATCACCTTCTAATAATTTAAGTGCTTCATTGCATTGTTTCATTATGTTATCATTACTCATCTTAATAATCCTTATATAACCATAGAGTTCAATTCGTTAGCAATATCACTTAATGCTTCTTCTAAGTCATCACGACATTTCTTAATTGTATTAATATCACCAATACCGTTTGCAATATCATTATCACAACTATTTAAAAAACGAGTGGCATCTTTAAATGATTTTTGTAATGTTTCAATTACGTGTCTTGTCATATCGGGAGTAACAATGCCGATACTTTTGTACTGTTCATCATTAGATTCACCTTCTAATAATCTAAGTGCTTCATTACATTGTTTCATTATGTTATCTTCACTCATTTTAATATTTCCTTTATATGTTACTATGTCTGTATGGTTCCAATAAATCACGTACCGCTTCAGTTTCATCTTCACGGTCTAATGCACTACTTAATATGTCGACCGGATGTTGCAATTTTTGGAATTCTGAGTCATCACCATCACGCCATGCTTTATCCATATACTTGTTTCGTCTCATGTTACATATCTGCAATAATTTAAATGCATTATCATATGCTGTATTTAAGTCTTTAACAGCTTGTTCTACCTCTACATCGGATGGACCACCATATACTTCACTAGTGTCGCTTTCCAATAATTTAAGTGCTTCATTGCATTGTTTCATTACATTGTCTTCACTCATTTTAATCTCTCCTACAATATCGTTATAATTATCCATACTAAGTGTTTTATTATCAATTAACAAGTCTAAAATGTTTTCAGTTGCAGTATGTAAATCCATATCAGTCTTTGCATCTTCTTTAGCAAACTCTAACATTCTAATAAACAATGGTACGTCCATTGATATAATATCCATACCATCTAAATCCTCATTCATATGTGATTTAGCAAGATACGCATTATATGCTCGTTCAGCTTTTTCTTTTGAATGATACATACATTGACTATTACCGATACGATATTTACCGTTACTACATTTAATGACTGGCATTTGAAGCACCAACTAATTCTTTTTGTTTTTGATATTCAGTATCAGAATTAGCAATATCCATTAATGTCTTATTTATCTGTGTTTGCACATTACGTAAGTCTGATTGTAGTGATTTTAAAAACTCTAGTTGTTCTTTACTCATAGTATAAATCCTCTAATCATTGCGTTCAACGAATTTAAATATGAAACTATCTAACTTGGTTTGTATATTAACCAATGATTGATTAAGTGACATAATACTATTTTCAATAGTTCTATGTTTATATTCTTGATTTTCTTTGAGTTCATATTTAGATAATTCATCAAACATATCATCATTATTCTTATCTACGATATTATTAAGTTGGTCTTTCACCTTATTAATATCTTTAGATAACTCTTCATGTGAGTGTTCGATTTTCTTATATAGATAAGTAATCGTACCAACAAGTGCGGATGCAACTCCCCCAATTACTGTCATTAACGTATGATTATCTATTTCCATATTTAACCTCACTCTATTATAAACTATTTATTATTTTTTTTAATTATTACAACAAGTTTTGACTAAATATACTTAACATAGGAGTAATAAGATGGAACAGTTAGTAGCATGGAAACAAAGATGGCAAGAAATTACATCATACATATATCTAGCTATATGTTTATTTGATTTTTTAATAATGCCATTCTACTACGTTGCAACAAAACCATCAACTAAAGTTGCACTTGAAATGTCATTAAAGTTTGATAGTGATAGTTCACGTATTACGGCGTTTCAAATATTACAAGCAGGTGAAAAGTGGGACCCCGTTACGACTAAAGATGGAAGTATGTTTCATTTAGCATTCGGTGCGATATTAGGGGCTGCATCATTAACAAAAAAAGAACGAATTACTAGACCACAAGTTTAAAGTAAATAATACATATAAATTATGGAGTTACGTTAAATGTCATACTTAGGTGAAGTTCCAACAGCATTAAAGTCTATATCCGTCACATCGAATTATACTATATCAAAGAGAGATAATGGATTACTATTGATATGTAATAATTCGAGTGATATAACGCTATCTACTTCAATCGCTATTGCAAATCTTAATGGGTTACTATTACAAATATATAATGCTAATACTGGTACTGTTACTTTTGACCCGTATGGTGCAGAATTAGTTGATTCAAATACTTCTATTACTATTGTTTCTGGGCAACGAATAATACTATATAGTAATGGTACTAAATGGTGTGAAATATCAGGAATAATCGTTGATTCGACAATTAGTGGGACTAAACTGGTAGATGGAACGATAACAGGAACAAAACTGGCAGATGGAACGATAACTAATTCTAATATAGCAGACGGCACAATTACACCATCTAAGTTTTCAACCACATATCCATTTACTAATTCATTTACATCAACTGCACAAACATTAGAAACATATACTAATTATCCTATTGCACATGGATTGAGTTCAACCCCAAAGTTAATTAACTCTTATGCCGTATGTATAACCGCTGATGTCAATTTCACGGTTGGTACTAAATTAGAGTTAGGTTCACATCCTGTTAGGATTGAAGGTACAAATTCATATGGGTATAATGTTACTAGTGACGCTACTAACTTAAATGTTTGTGTTGGTAGGTTTGGTCCAACAACAATAGATAACGGCAATCATAGTCCGGCTGCTTTGGATTTAACTAAATGGCAATTCTACTTTCAGGCGTTTGTATAACACATGAAATTAACATTGATACATGAGAGACCAACCATTAACATTACTTTTTCTACTAATGAGAAAGTGGAGAACATTAATATGATTACAACAAATATTAAAATGTATAGAGGTGCTGCCAGTCATATTGATGTCTTTATTAAGAACTCGGATAGAAAATCACTTAATACTCTAGGTAAAACTATCACCGCACATATGACTTTTTTGGAAAATGAAGATTGTGCATTCGTTAAAGTATTAAATGTTATAGACGAAACAAAGGGACAATACGAATTAGTATTAGAACGTGGTGAAGTTGATAGTTTAACGCCAGGAAGATATAGAATTGTTTTTACAATTAGGGATTTAAATGATACGGAAGAAATGTTATATAGTGAGAATGAATATTCTACTAATATTAATGTTGAAATAGTTACTAAGGCATTACCCCAATTTCGTCCATCAACGGTTATTAATAACTTCCAATTATATAACAATAAGTATTATTCTTCCGCTTATCCAGGTGATATGCAACTAGGATTCTTAGATGGATTCCATACGTGTGCCATGTACTGTACAAATTTTAGTGGTAAAGTATGGATTCAAAGTACATTAGAAAATAGTATCCCAACACAAGAAAATGACTGGATTAATTTGCTTATATCATTAACTGGTTCATACTATGAATTAACTAATTTCACAGGTATAGAACCATTTAACTTCCAAATCCAATGCCAATGGATAAGATTTGTATATGAACCATCCGTTAATAATACTGGTACGATTGATAAGATATTGTATCGTAATTAAATTTAACCATCCCTACTATGTAAATACGGAATGCAGTGATAATGTTCTCTAGGAATACCCCATTGAACCCCCGATGACAACATTCGTTCGCTTTTATCACCCCCGTCATCAAATTTATAAGTGAATAATTTTTTATCCTTATATTTTTCAATAAATTTGGTTACTATTGAATTGCCTATAAACTCTTGAATTGAGTTGAGACTCTTATCATATGAATCTACGTCATCGGCAATTTCATTCCACGACTTTCCACATCGATGCAACATATCTCTAAGTTGTTCAAATCGTCTATATTGCTGTTTAGTTTGATAATTCGTTCTATCTAATGGATTGTCTAACCATCGTCTAAACGCATCATATGAATAATCTGAAATAAGGCGGTTACTGATATGGTAAGTAATAGGGGTCTGCTTATTCATTAATTCCGTTACTACGTCATTTATAGGTGATGCCGTATCAAATGCAATAAACATTTCATCCATATATAAATTACTCTTAATATGGTCACACCAATATTCCTGTGTAGGTTCAACATCAACGGCGATGAGAAATGAACTACTAGAACTATTACTTACAAAACCAGTTCTTATCTTCATTCTTTCCTCCAAACACGAATACCAACACGTGATTCTTTTTTATTGAGACCAAGAACAGGTACAATTTCTTTAACCGTCGTATCGTCAATTATATCGACCGAATGTGTTGTAAATTTTGAACCATAACGTTTACTATGACTAGCACACGCCGCCGATAATTTACGAAGTGTTGCAACACGGGTTTCTGTTGTACATTCCACAATAAAGGAATCACCAACTTCCATTGTATTAAATGGATATTTAGCTTTTCGTTGTGTTTTTGGTAATTCAACATTTTTTTCTACTACTAATGTATCAGTCATTTATTTTCTCCTATTTAATTTTAAAACATATATAACAACGATTAGAGTTTCCAAGTACGAATCTTGTACTTATCAATAACGCGAGTAGTTACTTTAATGCCTTCCATCTTGGCAATATAATATAATCTACCAGCTTCCAATTTACTTAATGTAACACTATCACCCGTTTTCATCTTAAGTAATAATGTACGGAACGGACTGGAAGTTATCCGTTTGACTTCAGGGATAGGAATGTTACTTTCAATTTTAACATTAGCTGGTAGACTGGGTTCCTCACCAACATATTTTGGAATGATGTGATTACATGGAGTCACTATAACATCCTTACGAGTTACTGTTGCAATATCACCAATCATTGTATAAGTAAATTTGGTATTATTAGTTCTACCCCGACGATAGCACATCTTAGTGAAACGTGCCTTAACTTTGTCACCACGTTCACATTGTTTAATGAGTTTAACATTAAATGTTTCACCATTTTTTAACTCATTGAAGGGTAAACGGTCATTGCTTGGATATGTAAGCATTGCCGGTGTAGCAACAACTTGTTTGCCTGTATTAGTAACAATGTATTGTCCGTTACGAGTACACATTGTATATGTTGTATTATTTCGTTTACCACGACTACCACATAAGTTAATTAACTGCCGATATGTGCGTCTATCACTAGCAGTTATGTAAAATGATTGTCCTGGGCCTAATGCTTCGAATGGATAATCAGTGTTGATACTACGTGACATTTATAATCTCCAATATTTAAAATTATGACAATTTCCAAACTCGAATATACTCATTATCAACCTTATGGGATGTTAATACAATATTAGCATGCCATGCGGCACCAAAAACACGTGGCCTATGTGTTGCGGGAATGAGAATACTATCACCCTTTTTCATCTTATACAATACGTTTCGATATGAACATCGTTCCGTTGGCATGGGAATGTTCTTTTCAATTACTAAGTCATTACTAGATGTAGAAACATTAGTTTGTTTCGTTACTTTCTGTGGGGATGTGGTCCCTTTATTGGTAACGACGTATTGTTCACCGACAACATTAAGTGCATACTTAACATTATTTCGTTTCCCACGACGCTGACATAAGTTAATTAACTGCCGATATACACGTTTATCGCCAGTTTTCCCAACATCAACACTAAACGATTGTCCACTCATTAGTGTTTCAAATGGATATTGAGTTAATTTTAATTTCCTACTCATATTACATACTCCCTATGCTTTCCAAATCCGAAATCCGCCAGGTACCTTGCGTGTTCTAAGTTTAATACCTGTCTTTTTACCTAAGTTTAAACATAATGTTCGTTCGGCATTAGTTTTTACCAAAAACGAATCACCGGTACGCAATCCAGGTAATGCCGTTCGAAACTTTAAACTTTTGGTGTTATAAACACCTGGTGTAATTGGTACACTGTGTTCAATAACAATCGAACTAAAATCAAATTTTGTCTCCATTGTTTTATACCTTCCAAACCCGAAAACCATTATCCGCCATTTTAATTTTTATCTTCATAGCATTACGATACGCGACTAAATAGAATTGGCGTGCGAATTTATAATCACTAACTACAAACGAGTCACCGATTACCATCTTATTAATAATTGCCAATACCTTATCCGTATCAGTCCGGTTACGTGATGGTGTTGGGACGCCGTGTTCAATCTTAATATCATCAAAATTAAACGAACCAGTTTGTACTGATTGCACTTTATTACGTTTAACCGATGGTGTTTTATGTGTTTTGATTGCAGGTAATGGAATACCTGTCTCAATTACCAATTCACCGACTGAAGGAATATTGTGTGTTGTTGGCACATTCCCAGTACTAATGGCATATTTAGAGGCATTAGCTGTTGGTTTTGGTTTATTATAATCTTCTACTAAACGAACTTCGACGTGTGTGGGAGTCATCTTATAAGAGAATTTCTTATTCAATGCCTTTCCACGCCGATAACAAATATTAGCGAATCGTTGTTCAACTTTGAAACGATTATCATACTCATTAAGGGGAACACTAAATGCTTCCCCTACTGTTAAGTCTTTGAATGGATAATCTAACATTTTAAAATCTCCTTATTAAGTTATCTACATATATTAAATTATAATAAAATTAACGATATGTCAATAGGGGAATTTATTAAATTATTTTAAAATTATACATGGACTTTCAATTAATATATGTTATACTTAACTTATAAACACCATAATAAAGGGGGTAACTCAAATGACAAACGTAAATACGCAAGATAGTATTAAATTATATAAACAAATTACTAAAATTATCGGTAATACTGCTGATTACCGTAATAAGTATGCCACCTGTGCTACATATAAGTGGTATGCTAAAGGTAAAAGTAAAAAAGTTGCTAAAAAATTAAAATTTTATATAGATATAGGAGTTGTTAAGATTAACAAAGATTGTATCAATGGATGTAAAAGTATTATTTTACGCGTAGAACAAGATTTCTACATCAGTAAAAAATAATACAAATATAAAATAATGATGAATGGGCATTTAGTATACTCATTCATCATATATAATCTAAATTTTTAAATTGGTCACAGTTTCCAAATGCGATATTGGTATGGTTCTTTATTGTTAATGCGGCGTGTGGTAATGGCAATGTTGTGACGTCTCAGTAACTTAGTTTGTGCATTGTATTTCAACCTGCCTACTATAACATAGGAATCACCGGAATTCATATTTTGTAAAGTATCCAATATTATCTTATTACTAGCCGACCATTTATTCTGTGTACTGTACACATGATATCCTTTCATGTGTACCACGAGTATATTATGTTCAATTGGGACAATAAACGTATTATTGTCAATTACTTCATCTTTAATATCAGTTCTTAAGTCTTTAACTTTCCATACTCGAAAATTACCCATATCTAATTTCGTATACGTAATTTTAATATTATTTTTTCGAGTATATACTACAATCCCCACCCTGTCCGTATTATTAACAATAATACTATCACCCTCACCCATTTTATTAAATATGTGAATATACTTATTTGGTCTACCTGTACCACGCTTCATTGGTGGGATTGGACATTTAGATTCAATCGTTTTCAATAACTGTTCTATTCGTTCCCATTTGTCATATACTGTAATATGTAACCTATTACCTTGCCGTTCATAAGATATTTTGTTATAAGTAGAACGCGTAATCGCATATAAACGACGGATTAGTGTTGGTAATTCACTCTCATCATTAAAGATAATATCAAACTCTTTACCAGGAACAAATAACTCCATTGGTAATTTCTTTGCATATTCATATTGTACTGGTACTTCCAATAATTCATTAGTCGTCATGTTACGAAAATCCTTATTAATATCTGCTTACTAAAACTTATAACAGACTACCGTCATAGTCAATATCTAAAATAATCACAACTAAATGGAATAGCATATTATTAAGTTTGAAGATACGTAATATTCACTTGTTTGGTAAATATTATGTATCAATCCATCCAGTCACGATTATGTTGTATAGTCGTAATAAAGATGACGACATAAAATATATCGTCATCTTTAATGTCCCATATATGACTTAGTTAATTAGATTATTCACAAGGACAATAGTCATTAATTAAGTTATTAATGACTGGTAAATTATCAGTATTGAATGTAGAACCAATGGCAGTTTTAAGCCATTCTGGTTCTATACTTAAGAACTGTCCTGCTGTTTTAACTGGAGTAGATGATACTGTAATCTTAATCTCATACACATTATTACTACATTCAATCCCCAATTTACCCATACAATCAACTAATGGTTTATTATAATCCTGTATATAACTAGCAAGATGTCTAATCATGTCATCATCTGTTAAGCCATAAACATCTTTTATTGGTTGTACATAATTGTTAATAGATGGAGTATTATCTTGTTGGAATGATTCCTTAAAAGTTGTATAAACTTTTTTATTAGTTAAGGAATTGCATTGTTCTCTAATTTGTTTCAACCGTTTTTTACATAATTCACGTAAGAACGTTTTATCACGATTACCACCTAAAAACTTCTTAACTTTAAAGTATTCTTCCGCCACATCATATAAATGTCTACCTATTGTATCATTTAACGTGCCACTCTCATTTAAATGACGAGTCATTGCTTTCGCAATCATCAAATAATTACAAGGCATCTTAAAACGTTCTTTACCTTGTTGTATATAGATTTCTTCAATATTACGGGAACGAGCCCCATGTGTTTCTTCTGTAATGGGGATAGTATGTATAACAGTTAGTTTGGCATTCTCTAATTCCCATAGTGAGCGTTTCCGTGACTTAGGAATCATAGCTTCCATTAACATCCAATTATTAAGAACTTTATCAAACCCTTCACTCATTTCCGATTTATCCTTACGAGATATATCTAAGAACTTTTGTTGTGGTGAAGTACGTGAAAATAGTTTAGTTGTAAACTTCAAACCAAATACATTTGAGATTAATCTCATACGTTTAATCATATCTAACAACGTACTCTCTTTAATATTAGAAGTCTTATTAAGATACATTAAGACTTCATACTCTTCTGTATATTTCTTAGTTTGTGGGATTCGTATGAGAATATCATTTGGTGTAATATAAAACCAACGTGCATCCTTAGGAGAATATATACCTTTACCGTCCTTATCATATAACTTAATACTATTATCAAAGTCTGGTATAGAAGCAATCTCATATAATTGTTCTGCTAGTTGTTCACTTGATGACATCTCATTATCCTCATTAATAACATTTACTATATTTATTGTTATCTATTATAACCGTAACTGTTTCCAATAATGAATACGGGTGTATAGTCTTCATCGTCCTCGATTGTTTCCTTGAATTGGATATCAATAGTTTCATCCATCTTCATTAATACACCCAACATTCGAACACATAACAAGGAAGCGGATACTGCATCATCATGTGTACCTGTCTTACCACTATAACTAGAGCCATTAACAATATATAAACTTAATTGGCGAGTTAGTTCTTTTGAACTAATAATCAATTTTTGTTTTTCCACCAAACTCTTTAATTGAGCACAGGCTTCTAACTTAGTTTGATTAGTTGTACAGTAACCACGTCTAAATCTTTTATTTTTCTTTTTAGGCTCAGACATAAATACACCAGGGAAGTTATCTTCTCCAATTTGTGATATGACAACTAAGGCTGCTTCACCCAATGTATTATTTTCAACTGTCCAATATAATTCCGACGAATCTGTTCGCGTCTTTATCGAATCATGAATTTTTAATAGGATTTGTCTTAAGGTTTTAATTTGTGTTGGTATATCTGCATGATTGTTCAACCATTCGGCAACTTGTTTCATACCCGGAACTTCAAATACTTGAATACAAGAAAAATCCTCACCCTGTCCCAATGACGGGTCTAATGCTACTAAATACGTCATACCTTGTTTAGGTTCAGAATACCACCTTACTTCGCCTTGTTTACATATTGGGGATATTTTATCCACGTTTGCAATAATTTGTTTCATACACATATTATCAATTAATGATTTATCTAATCCGACAAATTCACAATTATATTCACGTTCAAACTTGGCATCACTACCCATCTTCGCACGTTCTGCAAGTTCCCACTTTTCATCACGGTCAGGATGTACTCTCCATGTCGCTTTGTAAAATTTAAACCCATTAATTCCAGGTCCATTATTAGGTATTTCATTACCACTACCATCAATGAAAGCCTGTGATTCTCTACATATCTTAGCAAATAAATCATATTCTGTATTAGGGGTGGATGTAATAATCATCTTCCCTCGTGTCGTTGCCAATGTAGGAGTAATTGACATATAGAATTCTTCTTGTAATTGGATAGATTTAAGAAATGCGAATTCATCACAATAAACGATTGCAGGTGATAAACCACGTCCTGCATCACTAGTAGTAGCACGTGATATTAAGACTGAACCAGTATCGAACCTCATAGAACTCTTGTTATTCTCAATTAAACCCGCCTTTATAAAATCAGGCATATTTTCATAACAATACTTAATACGTTGCATAATCTCTAATGCTTGATTTTGCTTATTGGCAACAATTAGTATGTCTTTATCCTTATGAAACATTGCATACCATAATAGATATAAACTGGTTACGGTTGTATTATGACTCAATATACCATTGGTATAGTATAAGTGATTATTATGATTGTTTTCATCCAATGTATTCACTTCAACACAATACATATGAACCTTAATATGTAAGGGACTACAACTAACAACTTCTTCTATATCACCATCAGTAACAATTAAATCACCCATACATAGAGTATCAACATAAACTTGATGATATGTATTATTAATAACGATATGCTTATCTGCACATAGTAATGTATGGTTGGTTGTTTTAAGTTCCCATAAATCATAAGGGACTGTCCTAACTACTTTTGATACTATGCCAAAATCAGATTGAAAATGAACATCTTTTACATGGGTGAACTTTTTAACATCATTCGTGATTGTATATGTTTTACGATGGTCTTCATCTAAAATATACAATAGACCTTTAATTAAAGTTCGTATATATTGTTTAAACATTCAACTCAATCCTATTAACTACTTTAATATATTTACAAATTGGGATATTATGTACAGAGCACTAGATCCATATCATGTCAATATACGACAATCATCGGGACTTTCAGATGTTTCAGATGGTATTATACGACGGGGTGAAGTTAGTCTCTTCCATTGTGGGTTAACCAAATTACCCATCTTTAAATATATAAGTGGTAATCTTGATATTAATAGCAATCTATTAACCAACCTTAACGGCTGTCCTATTTACGTTGGTGGTAATTTATATTGTAGTGATAATCTATTATCTAATTTAGATGGTGGGCCACTCTTTGTTTATGGTAATTACTTCTGTGGGCACAATCAATTAATAAGTTGGGATGGTGGGCCCCAGTACGTGAAAGGTAAATTAATATGTAATAATAATCGTTCCTGGATACTTCACAACCCCACCAATATTTTTATGGGTAAAGGATGTTCAATTGGTTAGAAATTTAGAACCATATATTGAACCATATATTGAACCAACTCCTGAATGGAACACAGACGCAATTCATCTGTTTAATGGATTTACTTATGTAATAAAAAGAGGAGGTTATTGTCTTGGATGGATGAATTTGGGTGAACTTCCTTCGTCTTTCAAATATGTAAGTAAGACATTTAATTGTAGCAATAATCAACTAACAACGTTAAAGGGATGTCCTATTTATGTAGGTGGTAATTTCTGGTGTGAACGTAATCAATTAACCAGTTTAAATAATTGTCCTGTTTATATTGGTAACAATTTTATATGTCGAGACAATACATATAAACTCATCCCACCTAAAGAAGTTACTATAATCGGGGAGTTATATAATGATTAGAAATTTAGAACCATATATTATTAATCATATCACTTGTATAATGGGTCTATATCGATAATTTAATCAACAAACGTTCCAAGTAATCTACTACTTTTTGTTTTAAATTTAAGTGAAAGACGTTAGATATTATTAATCATATCACTTGTATAATGGGTCTATATCGATAATTTAATCAACAAACGTTCCAAGTAATCTACTACTTTTTGTTTTAAATTTAAGTGAAAGACGTTAGATATTGTATCATACTTCTTATTAATGGTGATTATTGTATTACCAATTACACATTTTCCCAACTGGCGAGCACACATTATGCAACTGTTTTGATTCTTATGTATTACTTCGATTAAGTCATGTACATAGTCATAAACTTGATATTTTGTCTTGCCAGCTTTATTAACATAACAATAATTCTTCATAAAATATTCGGGGTCGTTTTTACATCTTTTAAACTCAATCAATTCCTCTTGAGACATAGGAGTAGACGAGTATGGTGGTTTAACCTTAGAAACTATTGGTTCATCCATTATATTTCACCTTGAGTTCTTTAATCATCTTATTAAATTTTCTCTTATCTTTACGTCTTACAGTAGAATAGAATTGTTTTTTAACTTCTTCTGCTTCATCTTGTGGTAATGCTTTATCCACCAAATCAAAATAATTTATCAATGAATCAAGTAAATGGTCTGATAAACTTTCTATTAGTCTAATATCATTCTTTTCTGCGTATACAGAATCTAACTCTGTTAATAAGCTACGATAACTAGACATCAAATTACCCCTTAAATTAACTATTATATTATTTATGTATTTGTGAATTAGGATAAATTATAATAAATAGTTTAAAGGGGATTACTTGGATGACTGATACAAAACAAGAACTAACAAAATTAATGTCAAAGTTAAAAACCAATGCTAAAAAGTTGGAAGACTATAACTATGAACATAAGCATGCTATCATATCCAAAAATGAAAAAAAGATTAATGAGTTAAGAACCAAGATTTCCAAACTAACTATTAAGAACAAGAAACTTACAAATAAGATTGAAGAATTATTATTAGTAGTAACGATTGATGGTACTAATATTAATGAAGTAATCTATCAAATATGGAAATCAGACGAGCATTTGTTTGTATGGTCCAATGAACTCGGATTACATATATGGACAAGTGATACATCTAAAGTTACCAATGAAGCAACAGATGACCCTACCTCTTCTAAAATATTATTACCCCAAAATGATATTTCAATTGAGAATGCAGAAATTATCATGCAAGGATGTTTAGATTTTTTAAGCAAATCAAACATAACCGTTAAGATGAGAAACGGTAAATTAATTTTTAAATAATATAGTATTCAAAACGTTGATATTAACGTCTCCTAGGTGGGTACCGTAATACCTGTACCAATTTAACTTCATTTGTATTCTATCTACTATGCGTGCTTGTATGACGTTAAAATCGGTAGTTGTTGGAGCCCATAGTCTAAAGAACTGTGAATCCAAATCCTCAGTATCATGTAATAATGAAAAAGGTTTAAAATTATAATGACGATTAACTAATTCAATTTGTATATCTCTATGTCGTTCTGATAAGTATAGAAGTTTATTATACCAAAACTTCATATGCCCTTTACCAAGAGTAAAGGTTAGTGGGATATCACTTAGTACTTCATCCACGGTATGCGTTTTAAGACTACGTCTAAGTGCCGGGACAATCATCTTCAATTCACGAAATTCAGCGAATAGATGTTGGTCTGTTAATAACTTCGGTGATACTAAATTACATCTCATGTTTGATTCTTTTACATTTTGTTAATTTGGTCAGTGTGATACACTAACAGGGAAATTGATTGTTGTAAATGGTGAAATAAGACCGTAATTATACTATTTCCAATTACTATTACATTCAATGGGTGGCAATCCATATCAATACTGTGATAGTTAGTGGATAACTCAATAGTTATCGATTAAAGAAACAACCACCTATCTTAATTCCTTTAGGACGTGGTAATTTTATTTTATTATCACTACAATATAAACTACCACCAACATATATTGGACAACCTTTTAAACTGGTTAGTTGGTTATTCTGACAAATTAAATTTCCACCTATACGGGTAGTACATCCTTTTAGACTGGTTAATTGGTTATAACCACAATTTAAACCACCACCTATATAAGTAGCACAACCCTTCAAATTTGTTAATTGGTTATCACCACAAATTAAATCACGACCTATATATGTAGGACAACCTTTTAAACTTGTTAATTGGTTATAACTACAATCTAATCCACCACCTATATACTTGAAATGTGGTAACATTAGTAACCCAGTAGATAAATCTACATCACCACGTACGATGATATTTCTATTAAATATACGAAAAACATCAGCTCTATATGGTTTATATTCAATTGGTTCCAAAGTCCTATACATTCATCGTCACCATCGTATTATTATGTTGTTCGAGTAGTATTAAATTTAACTGTACTACGATTGTTTTTGCATAGCTATATGCGTGAGCTTTTTTAAAAAAGTACGAATTATCACACGGCTTAATCCATATCTCTTTTTCTACATCACACCATTGTTTTCCAATTAGATGTTTCTTACCTGGGCGTATTATAGCTAAGAACATTGCCATTTGGCCTATATTAGTAACTACCATTCGTTGTAATAAATCATAATGTTTATTAATTTGTGTTAGTTTCAATACATAATCCTTATTTTTTAACAACGTCCAATCGGGTTCATTATCCGCTAATACCCGTAATACTTCTCTATCTGTTATATCTTTATAGATAGTGTTATGTAATAAATCAATCTTTATATGACCTAACTCTTCAGCTTTTTTATAATCTAATGAACATAACCCCGTTATTGGGTCGGTGGGGACATTATGAAAGTATACACCCGATATATGTCGTTCTATATCATTATTAAACATTGACGCATTGATATGTTGTAATTTACTTAATAAGTCTTCTCTATTTTTCATATCAATATCAATATCTGGTAGATGTGACATTATATACTCCTCAATAAAGAAGCTATATCACCGAAAGATGGCGTACATTTAATCTTCACACCCCATGCCGCGTCATTAAGATAATCCCGAAGATAATACTTAAAATCTTCCGATAGATTGGCTATCATAGTATTACCTAACTTAGTCGTGTATAAAAACCACGGACTAATGCGTCCCATCTTAACAAGATTACCTAAGTACATACCATATACTACCGTATACACTTTATCCACTTCGATATTATTTTTAGTAGCTATCTTCTGTAATGTTTCCAATGAGCGAATTATTGCATCAGTAGGAAGTTCTTTATATATGTAATCTAATAACCATTCTTTATAACAATCGTCATTACACCAAGTCTTATACTTAAAATGATTATCCATTGCCCAGTTTATATATTGCATTATGTCGGGACAATGAATATTGAATAAGTATTCTGCTACTTTTGTATAGTGAGTATATTCTCTACCTTTTATAAACTTATCTAACAAGTCCACATCAAACTTATAATGCATATAGACCTTTTTATTTGATTCTTGCCACATATAAAATGCGAGTTTGGCAACATTAGTATCCTTATTATCATACCGTGTCTTATACATACAAGTATGATTTAAGAACGACTTCTCCCTCGTGAATTTTTTACCACAGAACTTACAGACATTCTTTATATTGTTTTCTGAGTTTGACTCTGTCTTTATCATCGATTGCATACGACCTCATTAACTCTTCCAAATTCTCTAACGTTAACTGTCTAAACAATAACTTAGTTTCAGTATCGTTTAAATTTGGATAAACAGTATCTATAAATTGTTCTAATGGTGTTTTGGCTTTCTTATTGGTGCCTTTAATCCATTGATGTTTTACTACTTTGCCAGTACCCAACATCGCCATCAATTTAGCTACTAACTCTGGGTGTTTATACTTATCCCAAAAGTTTTTATTGACTAACTCATTAGTCATCATTAGGAAATAAGCGTGTTGGTTATTATTATCGGGTGCGTTACTCATCCATCTCATAATAACGAGTGGGACAAACGCTTTCTTCTGTTCTACTGTTAGATTGTCATAGAAAGAATAATTACGTTTGTCCATATTATTTAGAACATCGAATATGTCTAGTTTTTCACTCATTATATAATCCTAAATTAACAAGTATGTTTAGATTTAGGACGACCAGGTTTCTTCTTAGTATTAACAGGTTCACTATCTTTTACAACTGTTGGTGTGTCCTGTGTTGGTTTTAATGATGGACATATACTATATGCTTCATTTTCATAACGAAGTACATCCTGTTTAGCCATTTCTGCTTGCATTAATAAATTCTTCGCTGTTACTAATGCTTCTCCAGGTGTTACTACTTTTGGTGGAATCGGAGCATCATAAAATGATTGTTCTGTTCTTGCATTAGCAACCGCCAATGGAAGATTATCAATAGTTGATTCCATAGGTGTAAACGTCGAAGGAGGTGCAACTTGTGGGGTAATACTATTTCCCTTATCAGATGTAGTCTTTAATCTAGTATTCAATTCATCCAATGCAATACTCATACCCGGACCAGCCGTCATTGTAATATCAGAAGTTTTAACCTTCTTAAGTAATCCTCTATTATGCAACGCCATAATCATATTTTCGCCATTAGAAATAACTTGACGACCTAAATAATCTTGTAAGTTTGTTAAACTCTGTGCATTGTTTGATTCCACAGCATACATTACTGCATCATTCAAAATATTTGGCAATGTTTCACTCTCAATGACAAGTGCATAATCTTCTGCATTTGGAATCGACATGCGTACAATTATTAGTTTTGACGCTGTCTTATTATTAAAACCGATATGTCTCATTTAACTAGTTCCTCTGTATTATTAATAACTATTAAAGAATTTAACGTGATTCTTTACTAATGTCAAAATCATTTATTGATTTTATTGCACTTTCCATTCGTTCTCTTGCAACAGGGTTAGCACTATGAACTTTCATAATTGGTGGTTTATAATTATTGAAATGAACTTCGCGTTCAATCCAGGTAAGAACATCGTATCCTGTAATTTTATCATTACCCAAATCATGGTCAAGTGATATTTCATCTACTTCCATGGTTTTAAGACATTCAATTACATCCTTCGGCCATCTACATAGGGTCCAACCAACTGGTGGGGTACGCATATCATCTAAATATAACTTCATATTCATGAATCCTACTTACCAATATTAATATATTACAACGGTTGTGAGTAGTTAACTACTGAATTTGCCAATAATATTAACCCCATCAGGACGAAGTAATTTTATTTTATTATTCTTACAATATAATCTACCACCTATATATGTAGCACAACCATCTAAACTAGTTAATTTGTTATCGTTACAATATAAACCACCACCCACACTAGTAGCACAATATCTTAAACTAGTTAATTTGTTATTACCACAATATAAATCACCACCAACATATATAGGACAACCTTCTAAACTTGTTAGTCGGTTATAATGACAATATAAATCACCACCAACATATATAGGACAACCTTTTAAACTTGTTAATTGTTTGTTACAAATACTTAAGCTATGACTTATATACTTGAAATTTGGTAATGTTTTTAATGGTAACATATCCAAATCTATATCTATATAACCACGTACGATGGTATTTCTATCAGTCAATCTAACAGTTAAATTAGCTTCAACAATGTTATATGGTTCTAAATTCCTAACCATTACTTCACCAGTTTACGTAACTTAACTAATTCAGACTTATATATATCACGTTGTTTGTCCTCTGAATTATATATATCAGTATACGAAGTTATTGTATTCTTTAACTCCACAATCTTATTAGTTACGACTGTATACTCATCACGTGACCATTTATATAATGGTAATGATTCAATTTTAATACAGTTTTCGTCACTAATATTAGGACACGTTAATCTTATAATATCAGTTAGTTCTTGTCTCGATTGTATATTTTTTAATTTAGCATATATACCATTATCATGACACTTCTTAAGACATTCCCAATATACTAATTCAGTAGAGGTGACATCCAATAACTGTTTATACCGTAATTTATAATAAGTTAAACGTTTAGTTACAAACTCCGTTACTATATCTATAGCACTATTCATCTTTCGAATAGTCTTGCCATCCCAATCAATTACTACCAATCTATCTGTTTTACGAGTGACCAATTTTAACATAGATAAAAGTTGTTCATCTGTTTTTTCAGCTAATGTACCACGTGGGAGTTTAATTTCTATGTTGGTAGTCTTTGAAGAACGGTCAGTAAAATCCAATATTACTTTATTATTTTCCAGTTCGATTAAACGTTCTTTAATAACTTCACAATCAACTTCTGGTGGCAAGTCAGTGACATATATTGTATCATACGTACTTCTTGTTAACCTACCATAAAATTCCCATACATCATCTGATATCTTCTTAGTAACTACATTTAAATATGTATAATCGGGTTGTAAATCTGTTAGTTTTTTACCATCTAAAACTTTAATAGAAGCATCAATTAAACTATGTAAACTACGTGGTAGGATATCAGTTGACCAACCAACTGCAATACCACTAGTACTATTTAATAATACAGTTGGGATGATTGGTAAAAAATGGGCAGGTTGTAAGCGTGAACCATCATAGTTTTCCTTCATTGGTACAATGTCATTATCAACATACATAATCTCTTCTAATATATGTGATTTCTTAACATAAGTATAACGTGGGGATGCAATTTCCTTTGGAAACGTCTTAGTACCAAAAGTACCAATACCATCTAACCAACATACGTTATTATCATAAGGGGCTGCCATACCACTAATTGCACCAGCAGCACTAACATCACCATGTAAGTATAAATTAGAACTAATCATTTCCCCTGCTAATGATATAGTTTTAATCTTACCTTGTATTGGTTTAATAACATATAATGCCTTACGTTGTGAATCCTTCAATCCATCAGCGATATTGGGTATCGCACGATATTCACACGTATAAATTGAAAAATCCTTCGATGATTCATTTATATGTTTTGATGGGTCAATTTTAACTACAATTTCAGACATCGAACTCTCCACTCATCCATAATTTTCTATCATCCGCTCGTTTATTATTAAATATCAAATCCAATGTTGCTTTCATTTTACCATCATCAAATATTTGTATTACTCGTGGATTAGTTAAAGCATATTCCCAATCTACGGGCAATAACGTCCCTAACCCTTTAGCTCTAGTAATAGCCCATCCTTTAGAATCAAAACTATCAAACTCGTGTACATCATTACCATACCAATATTTCCGTGTCTTACCCTTTTCTGCAATAATAAACGGGGTTAAGAATATATGAAAGAATGGTGGTTCCTTTGGGTCAAATAAATCGGGGAAGAACTTATAGAAAAAGTTAATTAACAATGCGGCAATATTAGACCCGTCTTGGTCCATATCTGTTGCAATATAAACTTTACCATATCTCAAATTTGCTCTTATTGGTTTTTGTCCTATTACTAATCCAATGGAGTTCATAATAGAACATAACTCTTCATTTTCCAATACACGTTTAGGAGTTAAATCACTTACATTCATAACTTTACCACGTAAGGGCAAACCGCCATGCACTTCAGGATTGCGGGCATCCGATAAACCAGCTAGTGCAGAATTACCTTCTGCAATTAATAAAATACAATCTTTTCTAAAACGGGCAGTTGCATCCATCAATTTAGGAATCTTTAAACGAAGATTCTTCTTTGCCATTTTAGCAACTTCATCCGTATCTTTTTTAAATGTTCGTTCCCGTGTTCGTTCTAGTATTCTTTCTACCCATTCTTTATTCTTTTTAATTATATTCTTATAAATCTCACTATCACTTAAATTATTACGGATAAGTGGTTTAACTTCTTCATTAATTAATTTAGTCTTTGCTTGATTGGCAAAGTATGGAGCTTTCATATTCGTTATATTAAAAATTAACAATTCCTCTTGTATGTCTTGCTTAATAGGAGTTAATTTTTGTTTTGATGCTTCTTTAGTAATGGCTTCTAATATGCCACTATAAAATACACGTTTAAACTCGTCTACGTGTTCACCACCCTCAAAGGTTGGTACATTATTAACAATGGAGTGAGTATAGTCTGTAACACCGTTAAAATCGGTCACAACATAGAATGTTGATTTAAAATTGGGTTGGTCTATTGCCAATTCTAAACCACTAAAGTTATTAAACAATGTATTGATTGGTGTTTTATTGACTTTAATACGTTGTCCATTCATAATCACTTTAATAGTTGGATTACAGGTAGCAATCTCAATCAATCTACTTTTTAATAATTCCATTGGCAATGTTAAATGTTCGAATACTTTCTTTGATGGTTTAAAAGAAATCTTTGTACCTGATTTTGATTTACTGGGAGTAATGACTGGTTTTTTAATAACCAATTCATCCATTACAACATTACCTTCATGGAATTCTTGTATAAACTTCTTACCATCTCTATGTATTTCAACATTGAACCATTCACTACAATAGTTAGTAACTGCTGCACCTAATCCATTTAGTCCTGCACCAGTACGTTCATCATCATTAAAGTTACGACCTGCTTGTTTATGTGACAATGCCAAAGTAGCCATATGACATTCATACTCGTCCGACCAAGTAATTGGGATACCACGTCCATTATCACTAACAGACATTTCCATTGTTTCTTCGTTATAATCAAATGTTAATGTATCACCAAATCCTTTACCGACAATCTCATCTAATGCGTTATCTAATATTTCCCTAGTATAAGTTAATAATGCAGGCACCCATGTTAATTCTTTAACTTGTGCTTGTCCCGTTTCATCAAACAATAATATAGATTGAGTATGTCTTGCTCTGGAACCTAAGTACATTTCAGTACGTTGGCGACTATGAGAATAGTCCGATAATTTAGTGATTATATCATCAGTATGTTTATTCATTATAACAAAATCCTTAAACAAATTATATGTATTATATATACAATTTTTCCATACTTGTCAAACTATAAGTTATAAATTAAGTTGCCTAGGAGTTCATAAATCCACCCCGAATCTTAACTCTTTTAGGGCGAGATAATTTAACTTTGTTATTATAACATTTTAAATTACTACCTATATAAGTAGCACAACCTTCTAAACTAGTTAATTGGTTATCAAAACAATATAAATCACCACCTACATACTTGAAATGTGGTAACTTGAGTAAATTCATCCTACCATAATAAACATCACCACGTACTATAATATTTCTATCGAATATACGAACGTTACCAACATTATATAATTCATATTCAATCGGTTCCAAGGTTCTATACATTTATAAATTCACCACCTATCTTAACTCCTTTAGGACGAGATAATTTAACTTTGTTACCATAACAATATAAACTATCACCTATATATGTAGCACACCCATCTAAACTGGTTAATTGATTATACCTACAATATAAAGTACTACCTATATAAGTAGGACAATATTCTAAACTTGTTAGGCAATTACGGTCACAAACTAACCTACCTACATATATAGGGCAACCTTTTAAACTCGTTAGTTTGTTATTACGACAATTAAAATACCTACCTACATACTTGAAATGAGGTAACGTGGTTAGTTTCCTGTTAAATAAATCTACATTGCCCCTAGTAATTATATTGCTATCAGTCAATCTAACAGTTAAATTAGATTTAACAATGTTATATGGTTCTAAATTTCTATTCATTTATAAATTCACCCCGAATCTTAATTCCTTTAGGACGCGATAATTTAAGGTTGCTGTGATTACAATCTAGATAACCACCTATACTAGTAGCACATCCTTCTAAATTTGTTAATTGGTTATAACGACAATATAAATCACCATTTATACGGACAGGACAACCCTTTAAACTGGTTAATTGGTTATAACTACAATCAAAAACTCCACCTATACTAGTAGCACAACCCTTTAAACTTGTTAATTGATTATGACTACAATCTAGATTACCACCTATACTAGTAGCACAATATTTTAAACTAGTTAGTTGGTTATTATAACAATATAAACCACCACCTATATATGTAGCACAACCCTTTAAACTAGTTAATTGGTTATTACCACAATCTAACCTACCACCTATATAAGTAGCACAACACTCTAAACTTGTTAAATGGTTCTTATTACACCATAAATAACCACCTATATATGTAGGACATCCTTCTAAACTTGTTAATTGGTTAAAACTACAATCGAAATCGCCACTTACATACTTGAAATGAGGTAATGTATGTAGGTTACTGTCAGATAAACGTGCATTACCTCTTATAATAATATTATTATAAGTAGACTGAATCCTAATGCACCAATCATCATTCGTATTATAGGGTTCTAAACTACGATACATCTAAATATCCTCAAACAAATTTGCGACATATACAATTTCCCCATACTTGACAAATCTAACTTATAATGTACCCAATTTTACTCCACTCAAACAATAAATGTCTTAACATTATAACGGTTCGAACTACAATATTATGAATTGTATCAAATATGGGAGTGATGTAATGACTACTTCCGAATTCTAACCCATTTATAATTACATTCTTAGGTAGTTCTAATATGAGAGTATTGCACAAATATATAAAATTACCACCCACATATATAGGACAACCCTTTAAACTCATTAGTTGATTCCAACCACAATTAAAATGTCCACCTACATACAATGGGCATCCTTTTAAACTAGTTAAATTACGATGTCTGCATATTAAATCTTTAGTTATATACTTAAAATTAGGCAACTTATTAATAAGTAACTCAAAACCACCCCTACATATAATATTATTGGTGAAATAGTGCCAATCACCAAACTCTGGATTGACATATTGTTCCATATTATATGGTTCTAATTTTCGATACATTAAGAATGTCCCAATAAGAGAATATATTATTACTCATCCAAAAATACTTGTGCGGACTTCAACTCAGGCTGATTAAATATATCATCAATACGCCCCTCACTATCAGTAACTTTTATCTTGTCTTCACAATCGGAACATAATCCAACTTTACCAAAAAATAATAGTTTCCCACATCTATCACAAACGTGGTCATTTAATGTTCGTTCTAATAATGATAGGAATAATGTTCGTTCATAGATTGACATTACTTGTATGTTATCTATAGAACTTCTAATTAATTCATTCGTAGAACGTCTGTGAGGTTCATCACTTTCTTCCTTAAACATATTATTAGATGTAAAGTCGATATTACGGGTTACCATTTAATGACCGTCCGTATCTTATCAAAGAAACTACGTTTATTAACCTTATCTCTAATACTCTGTGATTCATTAATAGCGGTACGTATATCCGAACGGGCATCTAAAAACGCATCGACCTTATATCCGTTCAATTTATCCCGAAGTTCATCCAATGTAAGATTAACTTTAATTTCTTGTACTGGATTCTGATTAGTATGTTGTTTGAAGTTAGTAATAAACTTATCTAATGTTAAATCACAATACTCATCCGCCCAATCACCCAAGTAATATAATCGTTCGTATAATTCAGTTGAGTTGGTTCTTATAAAGGCACCAAACAAAATTGGGTCTTTTTCACGAAGTTCCCTTTTAACTTGACGTTCGACTTTACCCGTATAATCAGTAAAGAGAACATAGTAGTTATCGAATATTCCTTTTGTCTTTGTAATTGTATCTACTAATTCATCAGGAATCTCTCTTGGATAACGATTAAGTTCGATAATTTTAACTTCTTTATTTCCAATATGATTTATATACATCGTGATGTCATCGGAGTATACATATTTTGTAATACCCATTTCTAATAACTTATATTCACGTTCTATACATTCAATGAAGAATGTCTTCATCTTTATTAGTTGTTCGGTTTGCCCTGTCTTATAGGCTTTATCCGCCAAATAGTTAATATTCTGTAATATATCATTTAACTTATAATCCGACATTTCTTCTGTCTTGCTTTTGACATAATCAAAATAAGTTAAAGGGTCAATTGTTTCATTATCTAACTTCGTTACCATAATAGTTTCCTTTCGTTATGAACTCGTTGAATTATATGTGACTTAATTATAATTGTCAAACCGTAAAATAATCGTTGACATTTATATATAATATGTTATACTTAAATTATAAACAACACAAACAAGGAGAGAAAACAATGTTAAGTAAATCAGATGCAAAATTGTTAAAGAAAGAGAAATTCGTTGTTACTACTAATAACGATTTAATTACAGCAGTACATACTGCCCCTGCAAGTACAGGACTTCCACCATATGTAATAAAAGAAAGAAAAGAAAATAATAAATCAGTATATGATAGTTATTTTGCGTTTCATACAGAGACCAACGATAATAGTATAATCACGTATGATACAATTAAACAATGTATTCCCGAAGTTAATGAGTACGATGATTAAGTTAAATAAAATAGTGGGAGTTTTTAATTCCCACTATTTTTATGACTTACTTCTTAGTTTTAGGTTGAGTTACGTCTAATACTTTAGACATAACCTGTTGTCCAACATCCGTATTAACGAATGATTCCAACATAGCACCCATCTTTTGTCCACCGTTAGTAGAAAACAAATCCATTACCTTTGTTATTCCTTCTGTTGGCGTACCCGTATTTGATATTACTTTAACGTTTGCATTACTTAATGCTTTAGCTTGTTCGATACCAACTATCTCATCAGCTTCGATTTGACGTATACTAACCAAGTATTGTTGATATCCAACGTTCGTACCAATCTCATTCGCCAATGTAATTTGAGTAGTTACTGGTACTAATTGAATAGCACGTTCGGCATCTGCTTGTGCTAAACCAGTAACAGTAATGGCTTTAGCTTCTAATTCTTTTGATGTTAAAGAACCTTCAGCTACAATGATGGAAGATTGTTTATTACTTTCCGCATTAATAATTGCAGTTTGTTTGTTACCATCCGCCATAATAATGGAAGTCTGTTTAGCTTTTTCTGCATTAATAATTGAAACTTGTTTCTCAATTTCGGCAGAACGTTCGTTTTGTACTTTAATAACTTCCATTTCTTTATTTTTAGTAATGGCAGATTGTACAATAATATCTTGTTGTGCTTGTTCTTTAGCAACGCCAATAGCCTTATTCTTTGCCGTCTCACGTACTTTAACAGTTTCTTCCGATAACTGCTTTTGCATATCTACATCTTGTGATGCAGATACTTCCGCTATTTGGGCGGCTTTAAGATTTGAGGCAACCGTAACGCGACTATCCATCTCGATATGTGATTTACGTTTTTCCATAATATTATGGATTACTTTACCATTTGGAACGTCACGTATATCCATTAATTCAATTGCCTTAACTGGTATAACGCCCCAAGATTTTAATTGTTCTTCAACTTCTTTGGTGAACTGTTGACCAAATTTAGAACGTTCAACCATAATTGAATTAATTTCATGTGCCGCCAATACAGTACGAATACTGCCTTGTACGATAGAATGCAATTGTTGTAATAGTTCATTAAATGAACCAATACGTTGAGCTGCCAAATTAGTATCCGTAATTCTAAAGAATGCAATTACATCAACTACAAACGGAACTCGTCCCTCATCGTATGCTTCATAATCAGCTAGTTTAACATCAAATACTGATACTGGTAATATAACTTTCGTTACGCCTATAATTGGAATCCAACTAGGCCATTCATAATAAACATTCCCATTAGGCGTATCTTTGCCGTATGAAGTTGTTTCTTTACCCGATTGTACAATATGTACTTCATTTGATGATACTACTCGTCGTAACATCATCATAGAAATAATCGTTAAAATAGCAATCACTGCTAATGGTGCAACCCACATCGTCATAGTAATCATAGTATATCTCCTGTTAAGATTGTTTTATAAACCGACCACGTGCATCACGTTTAGGTTTAACTTTAGATTTAACATTACCTTTTTCACTAGTAACAACCAGTTTAGATAATGTATCAAACGTCTGTCCACCAATATGTTCCATTAAAACTTCATACTGGCAACAACGACCTTTAGCATTATTATAATCTTTAGGAATTGATACAACATCCCGTGGATTAATTTTAATAATGATAACTTTATAATCTGTTTCATTATTAGTACCGTAGTTTGGTAAGTATTCTAATGAAGCGAAATGTAATCCCGTTGAGCAAGTAGCTTCTCTATCATCGTCAACAAATGACCGTTTCATCTTTGGTTTTAAACCAATACTATTATCAACAGAATTAGTATAGATATCCTTAAAATTGGAAGTAACTTTCTTGTAGGCAAGAAAATATCCATCAGAAGTTATAGGTAAATTATTTTGTTCCAAGAACAAGTATAATTCATCAATGGCACGTTTAGATGGATTAGTTAATAAGTTCGTTAAAAACTTAATCATTGGTTCAACATCGAACTCATCATTCATCATTTTAATAATTCGTTTGGTTAATGCGTTATTAACCTTTTCCTTATCAAAATAGAATTCACCATCAATCAATTTAATCTTTCCATTAGCAAATGTTTGGATTGATTGTTTGATATTATGTAATGACGTAATTTCACACTCACTTAGTGAGTCTAACCCCTTTTTCACTTTATTGAAGTTAGGATGATTCTTACCGAATAACAATGGTGCTCCATTACAGAATACCATAATAGAATCATCTTTAATTATATACGCTTTTGTCATTTACTTAACTCCTCTTTCATATCTCACGTTGCACATATTAATAATATCAGTAAAGTTTTCTAAGTCCGGTGGGGTACTATAACGACTGAAGTTAATATTTTCAAATAACTTATATCGTTTTTTGAGTAATTCACCCCGTTCATGCCACAAATCATATAACTTCTTTATTGTATTGGACGTATCCAATACTTCGAGTTGTTTGTGATAGTATTGTATAGAACTACGTTTTACGGCATATTGCTGTGATTTAAAAAATTGCTTCAACAAAGGGTCCTTTATAGTATCTAATACGTGTTCATATTCGGGTGTTAACTTCTCAAACCAACAACATGAGGATAATGTACTAAATCCATAATGATTACAAACTGCTTCCCGATGCGTACTTAACAACACACTGGGTAACTTAATATACGCTGCAATTTCGGCATCAAGAATAGTATTAATATCAATCCATTTATCGACATCATCTAACTTTTTAAACTTTTGAAAATTAGTTTTGGCAATTCCTAATGAATTAGTTAAAAGTTTATACAAGTTAGACGACGTATCTATATAACGAATAATACTCATTAACGTGGATAATTTACTATATTCATCCGTCAATCTACTACCAATAGTCAAATAATAATAACCACCACCCTCAATCTTATTTTTAACAGCAAACGCATTAGTAACTCTATTAATTTTACCTTGGTAAAAACTATATAATGATAATTCGGACGGGTTAACAGAAGTTCGTTCTTTGCGTTGACGTATTGCAGTTGTTATCGACTTATACTCGTCTAAATCTTGTGCCATAGTAAACTGATATGGGGCTATTAATTTTCTTACTTCATCCACGTCAGTATGTTCTGTGGCAAGTATCATATAAGTTAATTTGTCATACGCTCGTAATGTACTAATTAACTTTACTTTATGTTTGAGTTTCTCTTCTATATATACAAAACGAGGTAATGTGTCGTAATGACATAATGTGAGTCCGACATCGTATACATCCCATGAAAATTCAGCTAAAGGTTTACTACTATCTCTTTTGAGATTAGAACGCCAAAATGTAGTTGAACATGGTGTTAAATCAATACGTTTATTAATTAGTAATGAACACCGTTGATATACTGTTTTATCAACTAAATCGACATAGTATCTCAAACTCGTACGTTTTATTGCTACGAGTGATTCAATCTTTTCAATAGTAGGTTTATTACTATTCAATATGTCAGATAACATATTGGTAAAGTAATCTTTCATTTCGGTAATCGAGTATAGGATACTATTAACAGTTACATTATTATAAATTAATTCCTCTCTACTTGGTTGAGGTATAACATCACCCAATTCAAGATTTAATACGGTACGATAACTACCAAATATTGAATCATATGCTGTTTGGACAACTGTACTAGGATTATGAAATGTTGCTTCTTTAATTTGTTCATTTGATGTGTCAATGGAGTACAGAACACCACCCATCAATGCGTATAATCCTTTTTCACCATAACAACCACGATATATGGAAAATGTAGGAGTAGATAATATTACCTCTTCGCGTTCAATATATACATCAGTTCCAATAAACTTCGGTACTTTCAACCATTTGTATATACTACGTGCATGAATTCTAAATGCTTCAAATTTATCGGTTGGTATAGTTATTTTAACCCCATTACGTTCATTTGTAGGAGTAGTTGCTAAATGAGTTAAACAAGGAACTCCGTTATTTAAGAACGCCGTATATAGATAATATTCACCATTAAAGTATGATTCAATGGTATACTGTGATACTATTGAGAATGGAGTTTTACAGCCCAAACCATAAGCACCAATTTGTTTATTATCATTCGTCTTTGTGGAGTTAAAAAACTGGGTATATACAGTTTCAATCGTTTCTCGTGACATACCAGTACCATAGTCGCGGATGTAGAACCAAGGTTCCATCATTACGGGTAAATGTACATCGTAATCAAGTTCCTGTGTACCCGCGACGATATGCGCGTCTATCGCATTACAAGATAATTCACGTAATACCGCCAATACACCATCTTTATATAATCTAGTTGATAATACACTGAATGCAAAATCACTAGACTCGATTGAGAACTGTTTTATGTCGTCAATCCCTGATGTTTCTAATACATCATCGGCTTGTGCAATCTCCATAATACTTAAACTCCATATTAAGTTATATATACGTTATAACATTATATGAAGTTAAAAGTCAATAGTGGTTATGAATTTATTTTGTCGTACGAGGGATAACTTTAATACCTAACATGGGTAATGTCTCATTACCTATCATATTAAGTGTTATTTCGAATACTTTCTGTTCGATATATTGAAAATCGGAATGAAATAAAACAACACTACCTTCTAATTTTAAGAGATTAAATTTTTCTTCCATAACGCCATGTGACATCACGTTAGCAAACAACCGATTGAATGTTGTTCGTGTTATAGAACTTCTATTTAATATTAAGGTGAACTGTTTATATCTCTTTTTCATATCATCAACAAAAAAATTAAACTAACTATAATATATTTAGTTTTTTAGATTTTGTTAATTTTGTTGATTTTATGTTCAAAAAAAGACCCTGTATTTTTACAGGGTCTAAGTTTACAACGGAGATTAAACTATGAATAATAACATTCACAATAGTTACTATAATGAAGTCTCATTAACTAATCAATAAGAATTATATGATTATTTTGAAAATTCTTTTTGATTAAAGTTAAAGTACAGTTTATAATAACTTTAAATTAAACAAAGGGATTATGTAGTAATGAAATTTTTAACAGCCGATAATACTTCAGTTGATTTTAATAATGAAGCCAGTCCAGCAAGTATAGGTATATCAATACTAGACTATACTGATATGGAGAATGTAGATTATTACATCAAAAACTTTTTCTTCTTTAGTGAATACGACTCCCCAGTAGTTCATTTAAAGATTGGTAACTCATTCATTGATGTACCATTAAATTGGAAAATCTTAACGGGTGACCCGAATACAGGTGAATTAGAGTTAGTCGAAGTTGAAGAATTATCAATGTTTGATTATAATGCATTCGTTTTAAACCCATATAAAAGCTATATACCAAAATACGAACCGATTGAAGTTACTAATGTTTATCTTTCGGGTATAAAACTATTTGTTCCTAAGTCATATAAGAAATCACTATTTCTTGTATCACTTGAAAATAAAGTTAATCATTTAGAAGGACCATATTCCGATTGTGTATTTCTTTGTGATGATATAGATAGAACGAATGATATATTAAGTGTAGACCAATTATTTTAAAGGATTATTAATATGTATGGTACATTAACTGTTATTGCTAGTGGTATGTTTGCAGGTAAGACATCAGAATTACTAATGCAATACTGGAGAGAAACAAACTTAAATAAAAAGACTGCAATATGTTTTAAGCCACATATTGATGTAAGATATGATTCTTACTTTGATGTTCCAAAAATTAGTACTCATAATTTGGCGGCTATTGACGCACAAATGGTAACTACACTAGATGATAATTTATTAGAACTCGCTCTTAGTAAAGATGTTTCAATATTCGACGAATGTCAATTCTTTACGAATGAAATTGTAACTGGAGACATATATGAATTTATTGAAAAATTACTCGTTAATGGTAAGACTGTTATACTAGCAGGACTTGATATGGATTATAAGGGTAAACCATTTCCGGTTACTGCATACTTCCTCGCTAAAGCGGATACTGTTATTAAACCAAAAGCACGTTGTTCGGTTTGTGGTAAACCCGCAACTAAAACCTTTAAATATAAAGGTGATATGGATAATACTATTGACGTTGGTAATGGGGACAAGTACGAACCAAGATGTAATGATTGTTGGTAAATTTAATAGTTACGTACTCTATGATTGAGGGATGATATTTAGACGTGAATTACCTGCACTCCACGAAAATATCTCACCCACATACAAAGGACGATATCTTAAATATATTAATAGATTATACGTACAATTAAAACTACATCCGACATACATTGGACTTCCTTTGAGACTCGTTAGATGATTATTAGAACAATCAAAATCACCATCTACATACTTATAATGAGGTAACTTCTTTAGACATAAATCATTTAAATTTACATCACCCCTAGTGATTATATTGACATCCTCAAATCGGGCTATACAACGACAATAACTATTATTAATATATGGGTTCAAGTCCCTATACATCATTTACTCCTATACTCAGTACCAAAAACCATCAATGGTCCTATGGCTGAGCACAAACATAGTTGATATGGTGGGAACATCCCGCGAACGTACTTAATATCGGGCAAGTAAGAAATACCCACTAAATCACGATGTCGTAGTATTAATTTAATAGTATTGGAATCCTCATTCCAATATGATGGTAAACGTGAAGACGATGAATATATAAATTTATTAATATATGGTTCTAATGCTCTAGCAACCAAATGTAACTCCACAGTATAAATTACCTATATATGTAGGATAACCAGCTAAATTAGATAATTATTATAACAATAAAAATCACCACCTACATAACGAGGGCGATATTTTAAACTTGTTAATTTGTTACCACTACAACTAAACCCATTACCCACATATATAGGACAACCTTCTAAACTGGTTAATCGGTTATGACTACAATCTAACCAACCACCTACATACTTGAAATGTGGTAACGTGGTTACCCCCATCTTCGATATATCTACATTACCCCTCTTAATGGTATTAACGGTGTTAAAATATTGTCTGCCATCTTCGATATATATTTCAAATTGATAAGGTTCTAAACTTCTATTCATTATGTTAAATTACCTTTTTACCACGAAAGTAAGGTCCGGATTCACAATCGACCAAACACTGAGTATAGTCACCGTAAAAGTATTGGGTACTAAACCCTTTCTTTAAAAATAATATATTACTTTTTAATATATTTAAGTCGTCCTTACCACAAGTTATATAATGCCATACATACTTAAACTTATTACTAAGGTTTGGGTCTTCAATCATTCTCCTTGTAACGATGTAGTTTAATCCCGTACATGAGGACAATATACGATTATAGGTTGAACTATAAGGAATATAATCTAAATCATGATTAATATACGGTTCTAAACTCCTACTTTGCTTCATTTATAGTTCCCATATTCTTAATTATAATCCCGCCTTCCCAATCAGGCAAGAATTCAACCCAACTCTCATCATCCACAATAATTGGGAACTTCTTTCTCTTTTTAAATAAATCCCAAAATGATGGTATATATGGTTGTTTGTTAGGTTTCCATTTTTTAGAATGTTCATTACCCTTCTTATTATTACATTCTGTACATGAACAAACAATGTTATTCCAACTAGTTGGGCCACCTTTAGAACGAGGGATTACGTGGTCTTGTGTGACATCTGCCATTGTTAATTCTTTACCACAGTATGAACATATTCCACCATCCCTATAAAACAAATTAGTTTTATTCAATCTCATATTACCATGATTCGGACATTGGTTCTTAACTACGATAACGGATGGCCAATACATATCTAAACTAGCACATTGTACTTTTTTATCATAAGTTACAATAACATAACAAGCACCTTTAATTACATTAACGATTGCATCCTCAGCAGGCATCAACACCAAATTTGGAAACATTCCCATTGGAGTAAAATCTGCATTTAAAACTAATGTACGAAGTTTTATCATCACGATACTCTAATAAATATATATGTAAGTTCACAAAGTATAACGAGGGTAATTGACAATGTCAAAGAAAATACCTACTAAGTTAGTTAATCATTTTGGTGAACACAAAAATATAGTCGTATTACATCCATCCAACCCATTAGGAACTATGCGTTTATTAGATAGTATATCTGCGACTTCATATCTACAAGATGGATGGGTCGAGGCTAACAGTTGGTTAGATAATGAACTCGAAACATTAAATGGTGTAAGGGCTACAATTAAGATGGCAGAAACATACGGCAATCTTCATGTTAATCCATTTCCTGAATATAATAGGGATGAAGAATAAACTTCAGTAAATAATCCAAGTATACATTACTCATTCCGCACTAAATAAATTCAATATCTGTTTGATATGGATTAAGAATTCTATTTATATTATTGCGTAGTTATGAAACCCGCCCTGAATAATAACCCCTTCAGGTAATGAGAGATTGATGTTATTATGTCTACAATAAAAATTATCACCCACATACGTTGGACAATATTCTAAACTTGTTAATTGGTTACAGTTACAATCAAAGTCACCCCCTATACTAGTAGGACAACCTTTTAAACTTGTTAAGTGGTTATTATAACAATCAAAACTACCACCTACGTACTTGAAATGTGGTAATGTTTTTAAATGTTTACAACCCAAGTCTACATTATCACGAGTGATAATATTATAGTCACCCAACCTATACTTAATAGGTTTAGCCCTGTTTTGATATGGTTCTAATTCCTTTAACATTACAAATACTTATTTGTTAATGTTTTGTTTACGCCAATCGGCACGTTGTTCATTAATAGTATCTAACTGTGCTTCATATTCTTTAATATGTAATTTAATCTTTTCCATATTAGATATAAAACAATTCCAGTTATCTCTATCCAAACCAATATAAACGTTTGATTGTTCTATCGGATGTATTAAACAAGTTATTGTATATTCACTACTTAATTTATTCAACTTATTACAATACGTACTATTAACTGGAACAGTAATAGACATATCTCTAGGCATATCCCATTTACAATTCTCTAATTGTAAGGATAGTGGTTTTTGCATATCAGGCATATCAGGGTACTTATAACTAGTAACAACCATCTTATCCGCACAAGCAGACAATAATAATACCGAACATACAATACCTAGTTTTTTCATTTAGATTTCCCTTTATTACAATCATTAGGAAAGTTACTCCAATCACATTGTGCTCTATCATTTACTTTTTTTAATAAACGTTCTGCACTTTTTGAGTTGGCACGAACTCTCTCTTGTTTGATAGTATAACGAGAATCACTCAATTTGTCTTGTATTTTCTTAATCTCAACATTATTTTTTTCTTGAAGTATATGAAACTTAGAATTTTCACGTGCGACAACTTCATTTGTATGTCGCAATATAGCGTTATTATCCTTCTCAGTTTTTAAGTCTATATCAAGTCTTGTATTCTCAGTTGTTAATGTAATAACCCTTTCTTGTAGATTAGATACATAATGATATCCTAACCCAATTACTAAACCAATTATGGATAATACGACAAAACCTATTACTAATGTCATTTGTGATATCCCCAATTTTCCAAGTATCCAAGATATAATAGAACTAAACATACTATTTCCCTTTCGTGAGAATATCATTATTTGTTATATTTATTAAAAATAAGGGTTGACATTATAATATAATGTGTTATACTTAAATTATAAACAACCTACAAGGAGTACTGCAATGTTAATATTTAATAACGCACTAAAAGTGCATAAAGTTCGAACGTATTATGGTTCTACTGAGGAAGACATACAGGATAAAATATGGAGTAATATAAAACCTCGAGGTGGAGTAGTATGTTGTGACGATATATCACAAACGTTTAATAAGGATATGCCGACAATACCGCGACACACAAGATATCTTTACGTTATTGAATATTTTGAACAACACGAAGAAGATAATAATAATATATGGGTGGCTAATGTTTATAAATCTTATAATTGTCGCCACCCATATATTAAAAAAACAAAATTTAAACGGTAGACTCGGCACTACTTATTGGTCATAAAACGTCGATTATTACAGTATTGACGATGGAAGTAGATTATTCCCCTTCCATCGTCAAACTCTTATCTAACATTTCTACTTCTAAATTTTTTAACTTATCAATATATCCTAAGTTTCTTAAAACTTTAAATGTTAGATTTTCAATTGAGTATTCACCATTAGTTAATAAACCCGCTCGTCTCATTCGATTAATCTTATCTTTAATACGTTTAACATCATCAATATCATTTATTTGTTCGATACTATCAATTATACCTGCAGCTTTCTTAATAATAGTAGTATCACTAATATCAATCGATTTATGAACAGGGCGAATAATCCATTCATCTTTTAATAATGAATATACTCCTGTCGATATTCCTGTATGTCCCACTTCAACATATACTTCTACTGGATACCCTTTAATCGTGATATTATGTGTCTTAGACCACAATGCTTTACTTGCCTTTAATACTTTATCTAGTAAAGTAGATGCCGGTTCATTCACCATTATATGAACATCTAAATCAGAAAACTTAGTATAATTATAATTAGCTAATGAACCAGTTAATACGATATCCATGACATTCAAATCTAAATCTAAATACTTTTCATAATCATATGCAATTGTTAGTAAATGTTCACGTATAGAACTATTTAATCTACCATCCTGCCAAATAATGGGATTTAGTGAATTATGGATTGGTATAATTTCATCTGTTTCTAAATCATCTAAGTTCATAACGAGTCCTACCATTCTAAATCTGTTTTGTATATTTATTAAAATAAGGGTTGACATTATAATATAATGTGTTATACTTAAATTATAAACAGCATACAAGGAGAACTACAATGACACCTTCACAATGGAAAAAAGAAATATTAAAAACGGTCAGTAATGAGTTCCTATCCATACATGGACATAATATTACTAATGCCAAGTCTGTTAAAAGAACAGAACAACTTTATATAGATGAAGTTATATATAAACAATATATGGATACTAACAATGGTTACGATTCCAGTATGCCATTTGTAACAGGCGTTGCTATTGAAACAGTACATAATACTGTTGATTATTACATATATAAACGTAGTATAATAAAAAAAGTTGACGAAACGTTCTTTAAATTAATACTAGATAATATTAAAAAAGATTCTACGATTAATAAACATGATATTAAACAATATACTGAACAGGTTAATTCATTAATTAACCAAAAAGTTTAGATATAGTAATATATCTAAATTAAGTTTATCATAAACAAAAAATCAGGAACTCAATTGTCGTAACTTTAGGAGATAAAGCAATGCTAAATTATATAGTAGGAGTATTAGTCACGTTTTTAGGAATGTATTGGGGGTTTTTTATGATGGCATATCTATGTCAACCAAAAAAGGATTTATTAGACCAGCCTACCAAGTTTGCCTTAATATTGACATTAGAACTAGCAGGAATGACTGTCGCGATGATATTGCCTCTTTTAGGACTTGGAATATTGTTCACTCAACCTCTTTAGAATGGATTAAATGTCCTTAGATACGAGGACATTTTATGTATAGTTCATAAACAAGAATTAGGAGACTTCGATGAAACAGTTATATACATACGATAACGATATTAAAGACGAACGCACTATTAATAACGTTCATGCATTATATAGTATTGGACATGAAATTCCAATCATACCAGCAGATACTAATGAAGTAGAACAAAATTTAAAACATGCATTAAAATTAGTTAGTGCCGCCAAACGTAATGGGAATTATGCACACATTAGTATTAAGTCACATGGCAATCACGAAGCTGTACTAAAAGAAGTATTAAATCAATTAATCAAATTAGGATTTAATGCAACTACTAATGTTCCTGATACGGCATTCATACTTGATAGCAGCCAATACAGTATAGTAATTCATTTATAAACAAAAAAATAGTGGGAGTTTTTAATTCCCACTATTTTTAATTTAGTAATATGTTAAAAACTAAGCAGCTTTAACGCATTCAACTGTTGCAGTAAATGCACCACTTGTTACTGACAATGGTGTAGTAAATCCTGCATCACTGAAGAATGAAATAGCAACTTGTTTGTTTTTGGAATCTACCAACATTGGCAATTCTGCAATACAAGTACCAACTACATCCAATTCCAATTCTTCATCTGTCATCAATACATTTGTGCCATCTGTAATTTGGGCATAAATGGCTGATGCCGCTTCAAATGCAGTTGTTACTGCAAATGTAATGCGTGAGATGAAAATTGAATCTGTTGGGTTAGGTAATACAGAACCAATATTAATAGATGTAGCACTTGATACTGTTGATACTTGACGGCGTACAATCGAACCACTATTAGCACTAATTGCTTGGTCTACGTATGCTTTATTAGTCAAGTCATCGTCATCTGTTACGTTAGCTTCGTAATCAGTTGTACCTTTTACTGATACTGCACCAGTACCTTTTGGCAACAATACTAAATCAATATCTGTATCTGTACCCGTTGCAGCTACCGAAGGAGCTCCAGCTGTTGCTGCATTAGTTACAGTAAGACCATTTACTGCTGAAGTTGTTGCAACACCAGTTACAAGTGCATTACCGTTAGAATCATACAAATCTGATTGGTAACCAAATGCAGGGTCTGCACCAGTTGAACCTTTTAATACTTGATGGTCTGTACCTACTGCCAACGCAGTAACAGCATCCGTACCACTACCAACCAATACACCATGGTCAGTTAATGTAGTTGCACCAGTACCACCGTGTGCTACGTCAACGGAACCCAAGAAAGCACCGGTCGAATCAATAATATCAACACCAGCTAACTTGTAAGAACCACCGGTTGCTACGTTCAAAGCAACGTTTGATGTTAATGCAACTAATGAATTTGTATATTCAAATGTTACGTCACCATCTGTACCACCAGCAATAGTAATACCTGCACCATCAGATAATGCACGTGATGTAGAACCATCAGCAATAGTAATATTTTTATCAGTTACTTTAAGTTCTGTTGTATTAATATAGGTAGTTGCACCGTTAACTGTAAGGTCTCCAGTGATAACCACATTACCTGTTGCTGTTACGTCTAATGCCTTAATTGCGGCATAATCAGTATCAGCTGCATTACGGATTTCAACAACACCCGATGCATTACGTACTTTTGGACCTTTCTTGCCCAATTGAACATTAGCACCAATTGCTGCCAAACCGAACTTTTTAATACTAGCCATTATTTCTTCTCCTCATGTTATTACACTGTTGTAATATATTATTTATTACTTTTGTGATTACATAAGAGTGTCATCTTAGAGGTTTTCTAATATAATTTGTAAAATAATCATTGACTATATTATGATATGTGTTATACTTAAATTATAAACCAATATATAGGAGTAAAGACAATGTCCGTATTTAGTAAAATTCAAGCGGGTGAATATGATACTAAAATTACTTACTCTAAAGAAACAATAAAAGAGTATAATAACGACGTTACTCGTTTAGAACAAAAACTACATGAAGACTTGGCAAATGAATATCATATGGAGATGAATTCAATCGAACAAAAAGTTTGGGAATGTGCTTGGATGGAAGGACATTCATGCGGTTATGCCGAAGTTGCCAATTACTATATCGACTTTATGAATAAGACGGAAGAAGAACTAGACGATATATTATAAAATATGGGTAGGAATTAAAAGCCTACCCATATTTTTATATTGTTGATATCTTTATACTTAATCTACCTTTTGTAGAATTTCCCATATCTACATAGACATAAATGTCTTCATCATTTAGGAATATCTTTGAAGGTTCTGTTTCATAAATTCCCAATTCACTCATGTCAATATCATCATTGTCGAATAATAATGTTGGTTCATCATTAGAACCAATAGTTAATGAACAATCACCATCATACGTTTCTAATATTTCAACAGTAACAGTATCAACTTTCCCACCACTACTAACTTCAACAATTTTAATCTTTGAACCACTCGTATGACCCAATTCTAAATCACCAGTGAATGATACAGATTCTGCACTCTCTTGTGTTGCAATCTTTACCCAATTAGAATGAATGGTGTTGAACAAATATAAACCCCATTCACCATCACCCTTGTCATTTACTTTTACTAATACTGCACTGGTAGGATGTATATCAGCTAATTCACTCATTACTGATACTTCTTCTACTATTGCATAACCACCATTAATGACAATATCGGTATCAGTAGAAGTAATACTTATATTACTACCACCACTTATACTCTTTAATTGTGTTGCTAATGACGTGGTTCCCGATATTATACTATCACCACTACCAACACTAGTGATTGTATGACCACCTACAGCAGTACTGTCACTATTGACAAATGCTTGTTGGGTGATGTCCCATGTGAGAATATCACCCTGTTTTAATGTAGCAGAATTTAATAACGCTATTGGGTCCATACTACCAGCCGTTACATTATTCCAAGCATATATAGGCATATTATAATAATCCTACTAATGTTAATAAGGTAGATACATTTAATCCTTCACCCACTACTAATCCTAATGCATCATACAATACTGCATTGTCATAACGGATGTTCATTGTGATTAAATTAGCAGAAGATTCTTTGTAGTTGAAATCACCATAGTTTACACTACTTAAAAAACAACCCGCCAATTCCCATGTAGATAATGTATTACCATGTCCGTCTAATGCACATATCTTAGTTGTGAATTTATAATTAGCTGGAACGTTTGCAGTAACTTGTTGCATTGGGTCCATTTGTTTGGTCTGTTGTTTCATGATTGCAACTGACGTGCTGTTATCATAAGTGTCACGCACTACCATATCTACTTCCGACCATTTTGGCTTACCAGCATAATATGCGACCGAATTATATCCGTGAATTTCCTGTGGGTCGAAAGTAATCTGTGGTAATTTAACTGATTCTGCTTCTAAAGTTAAATCATCACTACTACCATCACCCATACCAATAAAGTCAACACGGAATCTATACTTAGGTTTAGGTGCTTTAAAAGTACGAGAAACCGTTGCTAATCCAGTAAAAACGCCAAATTTTGATAATATATCACTCATATCTATAACTCCTTATATTAATCTATAAGTATTTATTATAAAAATATGATTTTAATTTTAATCGATTCTTTATACCTAGACTCTATTGAAAAGTATTGATTTTCTCAAATTATAATTTATAATTATTTCAAAATAGGAATATTATAATGAAATCAGTACTAAAAAGAAATTACTCATTAAATCCATTAAAGATTGGTGAATTACCTGAATATGAAGACGTTAAGTATCTATACTTGACATTACTATTACCACTAAATGAAGTAATGGAAATATTTGGAATTAAACGGTCTAAATTAGATGATACCATTAAAAAGTATAATTTAAGAAGAACATGGGAACAAAGAGTATATGTCACCCAACGCACCAATATGCAAAAGTATGGTTGTCTTAATCCATCAGGAACTCCTGAATTTAAAGAACGAGTAAGACAAACCAGTTTAGAAAAGTATGGGGTTGATAACGTATCCAAATCAAAAGAAGTATTGGATAAAATTAAACAAACCAATTTAGAAAGGTTTGGGGTAGAATACGTAATGCAATCTAACGTTAATAAATTAAAAGCCAAACAAACATTTAAAGATAAGTATGGAGTCGCATCGCCGTTTCAAATTAAAGAAGTACAGAACAAATATAAGGCTCAATGGGTTGAAACGTATGGTTGTTCACATCCCATGAAAAACAAAGAAGTTCAAAATAAATTAAAACAAACGTTCATTGAGATATATGGAGTTGATAACCCAAATAAGAATGAAATAATTAAACAAAAAACTCATAATACTCGATGGCCATCTTACTTCAAACAAGTTAAAGATAGATGTACTGATGTTGAATTTATGTTTAGTATTGATGATTATAAAGGGGTTAGTTATACTTATCCATTCAAATGCAATAAATGCGAAACTGAATTTACCAATACATTAGATGATGGAAGAACGCCCCAATGTCCAATTTGTCATCCTAAAGAACCCTATATTGCTAGCAAGCCTCAATTAGAAGTAATGAATTATGTTCAATCTTTAATTCCTAATGTAGAAATTATTAAAGATACGAGAAAAGTAATCAGCCCATTAGAGTTAGATATTTACATACCAAGTATGAATATCGCTATTGAGTTTTGTGGTTTATTTTGGCACAGTAATAGAAATCTTCCTTATAATTACCATTATGAAAAGTATAAAATTTGTAAAGATATGGGTATTAGATTAATTACTTTATTTGAAGACGAATGGACTTATAATCAAGAAGTAGTTAAACATAAATTAAAAGAAGTTTTAAATTTATTACCTATCGTTGACGTATCTAATTGTACTATCATTAAAGATATACTTGTTAATTCGTTCCTACAACGTCATTCATTTAATTCAAGTACATATACTAGTAATATAAGTATCCTACTGTATGGTGAAATAATAGGGGTTATGTGGATAGATAACGGATACGTCTATTATTGTTCGAATTATAATATTATTGGATATGAAAAATTATATCATCAATTTAAGGGACATAATATAATAGTAGACAATAGATGGGATATAGTACCGTCTAATAGTAAATTGCTATGTGAAGAAATTACGTTCGATTATACGAATTGTAATATAAGAACCTACATAGAATGTGAATATAGAATTTATAATTGTGGTATTCAAATCAGAAGTCTTGTTTAGTCCAAATTCCTTGTAAATATACAGGGGAGGACATAACATGAATATAATTGATATAACAGTTCCAGTTCAAACTGGAATGACTAATTGGCCGAATGTAATTGAACCCGAACTAACCATGATAAGTAAAATATCAAACGGTAGTTCTTGTAATTGTTCATATCTATCTACGTTAGTACATAGTGGTACGCACATCGATGCCCCATTACATTGTATTGATAATAAATCATCTATAGACCAATTAGATTTAAATACATTAATAGGTGAGGTATGGGTAGCGGATATTGGTGATGTACCAATGATTACCAAACAAGTATTAATAGATTCTAAACTCCCATCTAACGTTGAACGTATCTTATTTAAAACCAATAATTCTAGTCTATGGAGTAATCCAAAACATGAGTTTAATAAATCATTTGTTGCCTTAACAAAAGATGCATCATCATACATAGTAGAACTGGGTATTAAATTGGTTGGAATAGATTATCTATCGATTCAATCGTATTATGATAGTAGCGGTATCCCTCATGAAATATTACTAGGGGCTAATGTCGTTATATTAGAATGCATCAATCTACATGGAATAAAACAAGGATGGTACAAATTAATCTGTTTACCATTGCGGTTAGTTAATAGTGATGGAGCCCCAGCTAGGGCAATATTGAGTTGGTGAAGTTACAAAGTGAATGATGCTATCTGTTCACCAATATAATCCCAATCATCGTCCGTTAAATACTCATCGTTAATATTATTTGATAATTCATTATAGGCAGCTGTAATCATGCCATTTCGTAAGTAGGTTATTAATGTATCTAACTTTTTTAACTCTATTGATATTTTTGAATCCGTTAAATTACTTTCATTTAAACGTGATAATATATAACAAACAACTCGTTCACCAAAACGAATTTTTCTTAATTCATTACTCATCTTTGTTTCGCGTGATACAATTTCATCTGTCATATTAAAGTTCCGTAAATGTTAAACAAATAAGTGGATTACTTAATTGTGATATTTGTCCTGCTTGTGATACATCATTTTTAAATTGGACTCCAAAAACAGTTCCTTGTCCAAAACTATTAGTACCAGTAACAATAGAAAAATTACTCGAATTAACAGGATATGAATATGTGGCGGGGTATGCGGTAGTACCAGTAAACGTTGTATCCATCGGGATATTAAACTTTATTGTTTCTGTACTTCCACTATAAGTATGATTATAAAATCCTAATTCAATATATATAGCTCCTGCTGTTGGTCGATTAGTAAAAGTAGCACCACTAAAGATTATATTAGCAGTTGTTAATGCACAAGTATATGGTATAATACTTGGATAAACAGCAGAACTACTAAATCCTGAATAACTTCCACTCGGTGATGTACCCGGAAATGCATATAAAAATCCGGGTGTAAAAGCGGCTGATGCCTGTGAATGTACCATTATATTAAAACTTCGTTTAGTTGAAATTGTTGTCCAACCAGTATCATAATCAGTAGAACTATTCTTTATTAATACCTGTCCTGTTGTGCCACCAATCGGGACACCAACACCCGTATCACCTTTACTAGCAGTATATGGCAAACTATTCCAATAAGTAATGCCATCACCCACCTTCATCTTATTAGTATTAGTTTCTACTCCTGCTTCACCCTTAGCCAATAATGGATTAGCAGCAGTCCATTCTGTTGATGTACCATTACGTAATTGTATCTGTTGTGCCATTATGGAGTACCCCCATTAATACTAGTTGTTCCACCATATACAGATACAGGAGTACCACCATCAATATTTTCAATAACAAGATTTGTTATCCATTCACCATTTACTTTTTGATATACTTTTGCGTCACTCGCCTTTAGTATAAACAAATCCCCATCATTACCTATAATTGATGTCGGTAGAATAGTTGATGTAATTATAGATGGCCCTTTTTTACCAATCTGAAATATATGGGACAACGTACTTTTTATATTATATTTTTCCATAACTAGTCCTATTTTAAAAATATATTTATACTTTAGGATTAAGTTACAGAATACTCAATAAAAAAGGGTGGAATTTAACCACCCTTTTTATTATTAACTATTTGTCGTACTAGTAGTTAAACGCATTGGTATATAAATGTAATTAATCGATATACCTGGTGAGATTGCTAAGTCAATCCAAAGTTCATTCTTTTGGATTCGAGCCGAAGTATTATTAGTTGTATCTACCTGTACAACATAATCATATATGGCTTCTTTTTGAATTAAATCAACCATAAATGAATCAATAGCGGCTTTAACATTATCGCGAGTACGTTTGTTATTAATTTCGAAGTAGTATGGTTCAACAATCTTTTCCAATCTACGTCTAATATAACAAACCAATCGCCCAACGTTTTCTCTACTTAACGCTGAAGTCGAAGTAGATAACGACTTATCACCAAATATAACAATACCACTATCAGGAGAAGTTATAATTGGATTAATACTTAAATCATACAATGTATCTTGTAAACCCGAACGTAATGCAACAGCTTTATATTCACCTTCGTCTGTCAAATAACCAACACTCGATGCATTACTAACAATACCACGTCTAACACCTGCTGCACTTTTCCATGGATATGAAACAGAATCAGAATAGGCAATAGTACGTAATTTCATTGTAGATGGAGGAATCATTACATTATTACCACTGGTATCAGTCCCTAAACCCCAAAGATAACACATAGATGAATAATCATTGCGTGTAACACGCCCTACTTCACCATTTGAACTAGCTTCATAATAGTTATTTGCCCATTTAGTAATGGCAGTTGCGTCAGGTTTTAATCTACATGGTGTTTCAGTAATAGCAAATGATTGTTGTTTTCTATCAATCTGTAATTCTACTAATTCATCAAACAGTTCTACATAACCAGGTGCAGCAAGTAAATCCATTTGATAGTATAATGAACGTATATCTTCATTATTAGTAATAACAGCGGACATAGCTTTTACTACCATTGCACGTTGTGCTTTACGATTCATATAAGCAGAACCATCTTCTGCATTACCACTTGCGTTAATCCATCTTGAAACAACGGGATTATTAGCCGTACCTGGATATGCAAATGTAGCAGAACTACCAACAGTAAAAGTAGAAGTTGTTGGTGTGAAATAATTACTATTATATTTTTTAACATTCTGCGTAGAATAACGAGTATTGAACAATAATGTACCACTTGCATAAACACGTGGGTCAGGAGCATCAGGGTCAACATAATTCGAAATAATTAAATCATCTGCTTTTGTTGAAAATGCAGTATGTGTTGAATTTGTATAGCTAGGACCTGAGTTAGAACGTGCATCGGCAAACACAATACCAAAAGGTGAAGTTTGGTCTGTCTTATTAATTGATTCCCAACTTGTAGACGAAGTAGAATAACGATATAACGCTGGATAGTTTTCTAAATCATCAGTATCAATCCATAAATCACCATTTACTAGTGGTGTTCCATCCGATTGAGTTGTTGGTATGCTACTAGTTAATTGAACACCTACTGGGTCAATATTAGTATTATTGTTCTTTAATGATTTCCATTCATTACCGTCATTAACCATTATATCTACTAAGTAGTCTGTGTTATACCATAATGTATCATTAACTGGTGGATTAACTGGGGCACTAATTGAATAAGTAGTATCCAATATTGTCCAATTCGAATACTCACCCGCTGAAATACCCAAACTTGATAATGGGGTTCCTGCTACGTTACTAAATCTAATAGCAGTACCATCAGCTCGTTGGAACTGTATAGCCCCATTAGATTGTGCAACTACCAATCCACTAATATTAGCATCCTCAATATCATTAATAACACTATTAAGTGATGTACCAGTAAAGGGAACATTCGTAGTAGTTACCACACCATTGACGGCAACTGTGATACCAATAGTATTACCAATCGACACTGTTGGGTTGGTTGTAGTGCCAGTAACCGTGAATGCACCATTAGTAGAATGTTTCAATATATACAAGTTCGCAATAGGTGAAGCAGAACCATCATACTGTACGAACAAACTATCTAATGATAATGCAGTACCGTAATTAATTTCTGCTTCTATTGCACCTTTATATAAAGGAGTTGTTAATATTTTCCATTGTGATGCTTCAGTTGAATATTGTTTAACAACATAATTTACACCAGAATTAACATCGGTTGTTTTTAACCATATTGAACCAACGGTTGTGCCAACTGGAATATTATAATGTTCTGCACAAAATAATTGAACCCCACTAGTAGTTCCTTCTGTTAATCCCAACGAAGTTAATGCAGTACCACTAACATCAGCTAATACAATATTACCACCATCAGGATTAGTAATCTTTAACGCCCCACCTGAATTAGATGCTACTATATTAAGAATACTTGCAGTATTAATATCAGTAACTGCAGATGCTACGTTAGTACCAGTTGACAATGTAACTGCTATACCATTAATACTAATTACTGAACCACTACTATATGTGGCGGATGCCGTACCAGTAATAACAGTAGGTTTTGCGTCTGACCATTCATTACTACCAATTAAGTACCATGAACCACTTATTTTTTCATATAATTTTAATACGTTACTAACAACAACTAATGCAACATTACTATTAGAACCAAAACTTGCATTAGGGACATTAGATGTTAAATCTGATGTCGTTGGTATAACAACTGTTGCTTCGTCCCATGCCAGACCAGGAGTTGAATTACCATTAGCTCTAAAGATACCATAACTTGTATTTGTTTCATCAAACCAATATGTACCGTTTGAAACGTTAGAACTTGGTTCAGTTGCTGATGCTTTTAATTGTTTAAGGTCAATATCACCACGAATAACATAAGCAGTTGATGCTAAACCTAAATATGAATGTAATGCATGTAATCCATACTCATTTAATTCATCACCTTGTTTAATGGTTGAATTTTCTGTTTGGAATATAGCAGTACCAAACTTTGTAATTGAATCCTTTTGTCCTGATACAACCATTAAGGTGTTTGAATTAGCCTTTGTTGTACCTTCAGCTACCGTACCATCGGACAATAACTTATCTTGTTCGGTACATAATACAATTAAAGGAATAGTAGATGAACCACCTTCCGTTGTTGTAGTTTCGTCTGTTACCGTAATTTTTACATTAGGTGCGCTCATTATTAAACTCCTATTTAAAATATCTTAATACGTTATAGGATATTTATAGATTTAGTTTAATAATGAGGTTCAAATCAGTATTTTTATAAATATAACAAATGTTTTTCTTTTGGAGTTTATATCATGTCTAATAATAATTTTGTTAAATTACTTGAATCAAATTTGGAAAAATCCGAAATTGTATTAGCAGTTCAAAACATTGCAGATGAAATACAAAAGATGATTAAAAAATTAGGTGAAATTAAACTAGAAAACATCTCACCATTATCAGATAGAATTAAAGCGGTATATGGTGTTAAGAGTGCCGAACAATTTACATCTTCTATATCAACTAATCTTGCTCAAGCCATCGAACAGTTATCATCAGTACGTGAAGAGATTAATACTAAATCATTAGTATTATCGGGTGACGTTGCCGAATCAGATATGGAATCAGATTTAACTGAGCCAAGAGAAGATGAACATACAGATACTATACAACCAGAAGATAGAATTAGAAAAGAATCATTAGCCTATATATTAGATGGTAAAAAATACAAACGTTTATTTGAAACTGTTGATGAGATGAATCATTTTATTCTAAAGAACAAAATCACTAAATTTGTTGTAATAAAGGATTAATTTAATGAATCTAGATTCCTTATTCGAAGATATTGATAATACTGTATCGCCAGAAATACAAATTATGTTGACGGATTATTTTATGATGTCGATGGAAAACGGAATGTCTACTATTCCATTAGATTCGGTTATAGAAGAAGTTAAGAAGAATACTAATATTGATATTAGACCATCCGACTTAATCAATATACTATCTCATATACCAACAGTTAGTGATGTTAATAGTGAAGAAGTTACTTTATCCGACCAACGTCAAGATGATAACCCAATAGCTAATAGTAAAGATAAAGTAACTGATATGGCTAAACAAAGAGCTAAGAAAATTGGTTGATATTTAACTTGAATAATAAGTAACGAACTTAAATTCACCATTATCTTTCATTTCTCTAGACTTACCCGTTGAATGCTCTCCTTTACTAATTGTGTTAATTAACACGTGAATACTGGATAATAAGGGTTCGTCGTATATAGCTCAATATACCGTTTCACGATTACCACTCCTATGAAATTCATACCACGCATTGGCTAATCTTGGTAATTTATTATTACCTAACAATAATAATTCGTAAGCAAATTTAATTACATTATATTCATCACTACTATTATATGAACCCTTAAATAATACGTCATGTTCGAATATATTATTCTGATATCTATGTAATAGGTAATGTGCGATTCCTACTGCTATTGAAAACGACTTATATTCAATAGATTTATTTGAATTAATAGTTAATACCCAATTAGTATAATCATTTACTAACCGCAAACATAAGTCATTACATGGTTCTAATTCTAATTTAATATTCAATATATCAACTAGTTTATATAAGTCAAGAATCCCATTAGTAAAACAATGTTCCGTATGTGCTAAATTAATAACATCAGTGGGACATGATAAACTCATATCATTATTTAGATTACTTGGTCGTTTCATACCCACTCTAATAGTTGCCATAATTTAATCCTTACTAACCGGGTTAACGAGTTAACCCAGTATAATTAAATTAAACCAATATGTCAATGAGTAGCATATATGTACTTACTCTGTCCACAATCATAAATTTTAACAAAACTTTCATCTAGTTGTTTCCCTATTGAATACTGACGTGGATATCGATTATTAAGATTAGTCCAGTAAAACCCAAGACTACAACTCACATACTCAAACCCTAATTTGTTATATAAATCACCCGTACCCCATCTATTATCACAGTAACTCACTATTTCTTTTTCATTTGTTTGTTTTAGGAAATGTTTGAATAATTTACTAGCACCACCTATTACTGATGTACTACTACAAAATCTTAACAATTCAAAATACTTATATCTCTTACCAAATGACATAACTGCTACTAACTTATCATCAAACATCAATCCATAACAATATTGGCTAGATACATACCCTTGAATGTGATTCGTATTAATGAATGACTTTTCTTGCTCAACATCAACCCCAACAATCGTACATTTACGTGCATATACTTTATTTGATTTTTGTAATATATGTAATAGTCTTTGTTTAACAATATTCTGTTTATAAATCCATTCATCTTCAAATATAGTAATAAGTCTAATTCCTTTCTCTTTACATAGGTTATGTTTGTTTATGTGATAATTCTTATCCTTTTGTGGGATACTATGCCAATATAATCCACAATATTCTATTGCTATATTCATACTAGGGATATAAATGTCTAACTCTAACGGTTTAATTTGTATCCTATCACTTTGAATGACTTCTATATTAACCAGTAGGGATTGGACGTAATCATATACTTCGTTCTCGCCGTGACTTCTCATTAATGGATAACAATTATAACAACGTGGTAATTTTCCATCTTCTAAACTGGACATAAACTCATTACCGCATTTCTTACATTTAAATGGATGTAAATTATAAACACCAGTATATTCATCTATTGTGAATAAGAAATCAACATTACTACAACGATTCTTTACTTGTTCAAATAGTAATGGTTCACTTGTAATACGAACTTTGTTTTTGACTTCATCATTCTGCATTGGATGAATCGTACCATACTTTTCCATATTGGTTAAATTAGACTTGGATTTTATACCTTCATTCTGTAATAGACATTCAGTCCCATACTTTTCTAAATTCGTATGTATCTTTTTATTATGTATTGCTTCATTTTGCATTGGATACTCACAACCATACTTTACCATATTAGTACGTTTGATTTGTTCCTTGATATCTTCCCGTTGTAAGGAATATTCAACTCCATACTTTTCTATATTGGTTTGTTTAATTCGGTCTTTAATTTTATCATTTTGTAATGGCGTATTCGTACCATATTTCGCATTACAGGTACGTTCTACCTTTTCCCTTATAATTGTAGCCTTACTAGGGTTATCCACGCCATACAACGTTATAAGCGTTTGTTTGCCCTTATCCCTTACTACTTGAGAGCTTAGTGATGATTCAACCCCATAATGTAATAAAGTAGTTTGTTTCTTTTTCTCTTTAATTGAAATAGATTGACTTGGATTATCCACTCCATATCGTTCTATATTAGTTTGTTTGATTTGTTCCTTAACTTCATCTGATTTAAATGGATTATCTACACCATACTTTTTGATATTAGTTAGACGAGTGGATTCTAATACTTGCTCATTAGTTCTCTTTAAGCTATATGCCTTTATATAACCACGTACCGTTCCCGTATCCCTTTTATTGAATATAATGCACATTTCCTGTACTGATAATAGTACATCAATGTAAAGATATTTAACATCTTCATATGTAGGCCATTCTCCATATTTTAATGGATATAAATCATAATCACGACTTAATTTATTTTTATCACACATAATAGTGCCTTAAATTTATAACTAAATTACAGTATTATAATTTTAAATTTTAGTCAATAAAAAACCCTGTACGAATACAGGGTTCTCTATTTGTAGTAATACTTCTAATACTAGAAGAAGCGTACGTTAGCAAGACCAATACGACCCAAGTAATCAGCGGCATTACCCAATGAACTCGAAGTATTTGTCAATTCAACGTAACCATAACGTGTCAAGAACGAACTTACCAATTCCCCAGTGTTAGGGTCCATAATAGAACCAGTTGACATAAGAGGAATATATGGACAGAAGAATGCAGCTGCGTCTGTTTCGTTTTGGCCTTTATAACCAACCAATACAGCTTCATTATCACCGGCGTAAGTATCAACAAACACGCGAATAGTACCATTCAAAGTACCAACAAATTTAGTATTTGTAGGAGCTTCAAATGTTCCTTCTGTTGTACGAGCAAATGCCGAAGCACCAGCTGATTGAAGGATTGTTTGTGCTGTTGGTGAAACAACTGCCCAGTTACCTGTACCACGATGTGTACGTTGAGCAATTCTGTTAGCTACTTGAAGAATCAATACTGCCAAAGCAGCGTGTTCATCAACAACAGAGTTAGCAACACCTGATACATTAGCTTGGTCATAAGTTACAACTGGTGCACCTGCCAAAGAACGCAATTTCCACAACATTTCTTGGTCAATTTCAGCAGTAATTTCTTGTGCCAAAGCTGACATCAATTCTGATTCCATATCGATACCATGTTGTGATTGAGCATCTTGCATAGCTTCAATAGTCCAAGTTGCTGACAATCTACGTGACATTGCATTAACAGTTTCTTTCATCAAGCGAACTGACAATTTATTACCCATGCGACCTTCTTGATAAGAAGTAGGGGAAGGACCTGGGTTTGCAGGATTTTCGTTACCTGAATAATATTTTTCAATATTAAATGGTGACAAAGCTTCACTACCTGGAACTGTACCGTTAGCACCACCAACAGCATCTGCGTATTGAATACGAAGAGTGTGAATTTGTGCAACTGGGCCAGTCATTGGTTGAACGCCCATAATTTCGTTAGCAATAACAGTAGGCATTACACGTCTAATTACAGGAAGAATAACGCGATTCAATGTAGCAATATTGCCTGCGTTAGTTGAGCCCATTGTAGCAGATTCCAACAAGTATTTCTTTTGGTTTTCCAAGAGAACACCCATCGTATCACGACGTGTACCTTTTAAGCCTTCGCAAATCTTTTCTTTTGCTACTGCCCAATTTTTAGATTCTAATAACATATCAGCCATTTTAATTAACTCCTTTAAAGTTACTTGCAAGTTAGTTTATTAGTCATATTGATAATATCGTCAAATTCAGTCGACACACCATTAAGAGCTTCATTCTTCACTACTTTCGTGTCGCCTGAAATTTCTCTTAATTGTTTTTTATCAAAGGATTGAGATTCTTTAATAACCGTCTTAGGTTGTAATTTTTCAGATTCTCTCAAAACCATTGGTAAAAACTTTTTAATTTCCGTATCTAAGTTTTCTACGGAAACATTTTCCATTAAATGTCTCATAGTGTTTTGTTTATCTCTTGGGAGATGACGTAAACTTTCTGATAACATTCTTTCTTTAACTATGCGATTCTTTTCTTCTCTCAAAAGTGTTTCGGCTTTTTTCAAGTTAGATTCTTTTGATTCAAGAACTTTCATCTTATCGGCAACTTGTTCATTGCGTTGTTTCAAATTTGAATGCATACGTTTTAATTCTTTTGATTCATTAAAGAATTTACTTCTATATGCGTATGAGAAACTCTCGAACAATTCTTTAGCAAACTTGAATTTACGTGCTTCGTTAATATCTTGTTTAAGTGCAGTAAGTTCTTTACTTAATTGTTGTGAAACGAACAATTGAGTTGCCTTAGTAGCAGATTCAACAAAACGCTTACGAGCATCTTCAATTTTACGTTTGCCTTCTGTTACAATCTTTACACGTGATTCTTGTAATTCTTTACGTTCGAATTGCGTTTCTTTAACTTCTTTACGTAAAGATTCAACAACAAAATCTTTCATTACATTAATTGATTCATGTAAGTCTTTACGTGCATAATTCGATTCAGCTACTTCACGTGCTAATGATTCAACTGCAAAAGTTTCAAATGCTTTTACGTGTTCAGCAGAAGTCTTTTTATTCTTTAATACTTGTTCTGCTACATACGATTTCATTTGTTTAAATGATTCCGCATTAGCGCGTTGTTGTGTACGCAATTTTTCTACTTCTTCAAATAATTTTGAAGTTGAAAAATCAGCGAATGCTTTAATATGCTTACATGATTCTAAATGAATCTTTTTAACTTCTTCTTTAATTAAATCCTGTACCATCTTATCGACAGACTCAATTAATTGATTCTTATCATGTTCAAATTTAGTAGCATATTCTGCACGTATTGCATCTCTAGATTCATTTAAATTATCTTCCCATGCCTGTTTAATATCTTTCTTGGCATCGTCGGATAATGGAATTGAATTTTCAAGAAGCTCTTTATTTTCTTCAGCCATTTGCTTCTCCTACAACTTTAATGCTTTAATAAAATTAATAACTTCCTTTTGGAAGTATTTTTCGGCAGTTTTGTCATTATAAGATGCCTTAGTTACATCTAATAATGTCTTACCTTGTTTTGTATTGAGTGTTGATTCATATATCAAATTAGGATATGCTTGTGGGGCGGAAGGTTGAACGACAATATCAACTGTTACTAATTCATAATCAGAAACAATTTTATTATCATCTATATTACCCATACCGCGTGACGAAACACCTAATTTAATGCCTTCTTTTAAAAGACCTTCAACTATTTTGCCATGTGGTTGTTCCGACAATATCTTTAAACGTCCCATACCATTATTACCATCCATCCACATACGTTCAATTACATGACTAATACGGTCAATATTAATTGTGTATCCATCGGGATGGTCTGCTTCACCTAATATAGAATCACCACGTTCAATACGAGTTTGAACTGCATTAACTGCCTGTTGGAGTTCGTGTGTAGGGTAAACTCGTTCATTAAAATTACGAATATCACCCTGCACAAAAATTCCTTGAAGATAATAATGTTTCTTCTTCTCACCTGTTACACTAGGTAAGTCGATAGATTCTACTAATGCCTTGGCTTGGTCGAATGTAACAACTTCTGTAAGAAGACTCATTATCGTTATTCCTCTATTTCTTCACCGAAACAGATACCAATTTATCAACTTTATTAGAATAATTTTTGGTATCTACTTTTGGTTTTGTTGTTGTAGGAGTACCAGCATCTTTAATATTAGCGGCTAGTTTTGTATCAACTTTAACAACTTGTTTCTTACCCATTTCAGGTGATTTAGTAGCAACTGCTTTATTACTTGGAACTGGTACTTTTTTCATTTCAACTGATTCAGTTACTGGTTCCGATTTTTCATCTTCTAATTCTTCTGAACCTTCTTCTGATTCCGCATCAGTATCTTCGTCTTTTGGTTCTTCAACTTCTTCTTCACCAATTTCGAAATTACCTTCATCATTCATTGATGCCAATAATTCTTCTAATTCGTCTGAGAAGTTATCAAATTTGTCACCCAATTCTTCTACTTTAGACGCTACATCGGCAACAGAACTTTCTAATGATTCGGCTTCGACTTCACCATCAACAACTTCACCTGCGTCTTCGTCTGGGGTATATTCTTCAATACCACCAACATCATCACCCAGTTCATTATCAACTTCGTCGTTATCAAACAAGCCATTGTCTTCACCAATCATTTCGGCTTCGACTTCGTCCTTAGATGTACCAACGTCATTAGCAAAATCTTCACCTTCTGATTCATCAATTTGTGAACCCTCAATTGAAAAACTAAACCCACCCGTTTTACCTTCATCTTCGTTCATGATTGATTCACGAATGATGTCTTTAGAAGTAGATTCTACAAACTTTGAAAATAGTTCTTCTGCTTTAACTTTGTCTGCACGAGTCAAAGCATCAAACGCTTCATGTAATAGTTTAATATTATTGGCCATTTTAATAATTCTCCCTAATGATTACCAAATAATTAAATCATAATATATTTATAAATTATTTATAACTAATTTATAAACGTAGGTTCAAATAGTGTTATTTTCACTATTTTCACTTACCACCACCCTTTTTTATCCAATTCAGGTGTTGGTTTAACTGTTTCTTTACTTGCTAATTTTTGTACTAAGATATCATTATGTTTAATATCTTCCATTAAGTTCTCATCCACTAATTCAGGATTCGACCTAATAATGTCTACTATATCATCCTCAACGGTTTTACTATCTACTATTGGATTATTACTATTACTTACTTTATGTTCACGTTCATCTAATTGAACTAACCAGTCGTAAAACATAATTAAAACTATTGCTAATGGGTCGAATGCAATCATTAATAATAATATCATACATCTAACTGCTTTACCTTTACCATCATTGTCATTCAAATCAATCTGTAATAATTGTGCTACATATTTAATAGGTCCTAATTCAGATTCAAACTTAGACATACTTTGTTGTATTGGGAACTTCTCATTCTGTAATTGAGATATAGTATCCTCTTCAATCTTAATGGCGGAACTTAAATCATCAATTTCCTGTTTGGATTGTTTTCTTAACTCAATCGATTTAGATACTTTATCTAGTGTTAATAACTTATCAAAACTATTATTGATTTGATTTAGTTGATTCTGTAATGGGGTAATCGAATTCTTATGTTGTAATATCTTAACATCTAATTGGTCTATCTTAGATTGCAATTCAATAATTGGCTGACCTTGTGTTAAGTATCCTTTACTAAGGAATCCAAATATACCCATGCTTGTTATTAACATTAATATGATAACCATTAATGTCGCTGGTATCTTTATATAATAAGGTAGTAATGTCCAATAATGATGGATTGCAAATGTTGCACCTACTTTACCCGCTTCTAGTACAGATGCCATTATAATGACTGCGAACATCTCCGCTGAGAACAGATGTGATAATCCAGTTATACTAAAGTATGCTGCTACACTAGCAATCAAGATTGATAAGGTTAATATTAATTTTGATATTGTTCTAGTCTTCAAACTATCATTCCTTAATAAATGGTTTAATAGTTTTACGTACTAATTCAAGTGCTTCGGGTTCCCATCGTGATTTGGCATTAAAGAAATCATCACCTTTCCACATACTAGGTAATTTAGTATGAGTTAAGAACCATGTTTGTAAAAAATCTGCTACTACGGGGCGGACATCCTCATTCGGTTCCATACTACCAAATTCATCAGATAAATAATCACCAAATATAATATCTGATAATAATATAAACCCATCCTTAGCCTTAATTGGGTGTTGAAATAGTACATTTAATTGCTGTGCTTGTAGTATTGTGGAAGGAGCAGTATCTTCCCCTTCGTTAAGTGTTTGCATTTCATTTAATAGTTTTAATATGCTGACCATATACATAACACCCTATTTAATTTAAATATTAGTTATATTTATTAAAATAGGTATTGACATAGTCGTATAATCTGTTATACTTAAATTATAAACACAAACAAGGAGAACGGATATGTCAGTATATCAAAACATTAAAGATGGGAAATACAATAATTCGTTTGATTTGTTACATACGGATTTAGCAATAGAACATGGACTTGTTGAACATCCTAATGAATATAAATTATGGGAGTTAGCATATGAACGGGCAGAAGCTAGTGGCAGTTTAGAGAACATTGACTCATATTATTCTGAAATGTCAGTGTTATTAAAATAACTTGTAACAAAGGAGAACGACAATGTTAAACATACTATTGTCAATACTAATGTCCATAGTAGCTTTGTATAATGCGGCTTGGGCTACCTATTACATAACGAAATCGTTAGATACTTATGATCTCGATGTCCCATTGACACATAAAATTGTCCTAAAACGTTTAGGATTTGGATTGTGGTTAGTATCAATAATCGCGTTATCAATAATGAGTATATACATATTGGCATGTCCTATAATTTAAAGGGAGACTGTAATGTTGACTAGTTCAGATGGATGTCCTAACAATATAGGTGGTGATTTACATCATAGTAAATGTTCCAGTTTAGATTGTTTGAATGGTATAAAGTTTTGTCCACGGGATGAACTGTTTAATTTGAATTATGAGGTAAGTCCTTTAGATTCTATCATAAACAGGTTGCCTGATTGGTTCGGTGAATTCTTAATGGCAATCGGAATGACAATGATGCTCATTGGACTTCTTATGCATTAAACAAATAACAATATTATAAATATATTGTTATTTATAATATAACATATTAACGTTAAACGAAAGAAGTATATACTATGAACATTACACAAAATAATCTACAACAAGTAAAAGACTTGATAGAACAAGGGAAATCAACTTCCGAAATTAGTAAATTAACGGGGTTGTCATCCTCTTCTATTGGACGTATTCGGAGGGGTGAACGTGATTACATTATATCACAACAAACTGTTAAAAAGACTACCAATGAATATGTTTCACCTAAAATAGTAACACGTGGTAAAACCGAATTAGATAATGGTACCGTTAAAATAATTACTAATCTAGGTACTGTATATCTTGATAATTTGGAATTATCAAATGCTGATAAAGCATATTATACGATGTTAGCTAAAAAAGAAGAAGCCGAAATCACTAACTCGGATGAAATAAAAAACTTATATATTGCGCTTACTAAGTATTTTAATTCGTAATATATACATATCAAACAAATAAAAAGTGGGGATAAACATTATCCCCACTTTTTTATCTTAACAGTTTAGAAAATACTAGAGAACCAAACTTGCAGTTACAATAGTATTAATTGTTGCAGCTGTTTTCAAATCCAATGCTGAACCACCGAATGGCATTGCTACACCGTGCAAAGCATCAACCAAACTGTTGTTTCCACCAGTTGTTGCTACCCATTGACCAGTATGTTCATTAGCAAATTTAATTGTATATACTGTTGCAGAAGATGTGAAAGACGAACCAAAACCAGCACCGGCAGGATTTGCAACTGTTTCACTTGATGTTGAAATCAAAACAGGTTGTGAACGCATTTCAAATAATTGTGTCAAACGTTCCAAGTTATCGGCACCAGTAGCAGCGTCAGTATTAACATCACCTTCTACCATTGGAACCAAAGTTTTAATTACAAAAAAGTCCATATTACCAGTAAGTTTTTCACCAGCATGGATACCACCACGTAATTTAGCTACCATATTAATTCTCCTAATTACAATTCGATGGAAACCACTTCCATCTAACTTATAATATATTTATAAAGTTTTTGATTTTTAATTAAGATATTGACATTGCATCATTAATCACTATTATATTAACGTTTATACAGTGGCGGAATTGGTATACGCTACCGTATTATTATGCGGTTTCTTCTTGGATTAACAAGAGGTGTCTCTTAAACGGGATGGAGAAATCATTATAAGTTCGAGTCTTGTCTATAAACTCTAAAGGGTACTATTTTATAATAGTACCCTTTTTAAATTAAATATTATTAATAACTACTTACGTGTTACTGAAGGTTTCACCAATCTCAACTCCTTTTGGACGAGATAGTTTTACTTTATTACCACGACAATATAAAGTACCACCTATATAAGTAGGACAATATTCTAAACTAGTTAGTTTGTTATTATTACAATAGAAACTACCACCGATATGAACAGAGCAATATTTTAAACTTGTTAATTGATTATTCATACAATTTAAATCACCACCTATCTTAGTAGGGCACCCTTCTAAACTTGTTAGTTGATTATTACTACAATCTAAATAGCCACCGATACTCTTAAAGTGAGGTAATTTAGTTAGACCTATACCAGATAAATCAACATTTCCCTT